>MDTD01038980.1_pt1 | contig 13368 bp, 5 predicted proteins | sample 811221 | NCBI WGS metagenome assembly MDTD01 (sample SAMN05326646, study PRJNA326480) | marine metagenome | isolation source: seawater | place: Pacific Ocean: South West | collected 2011
CCGCCTTCTGTTGTCACGGATTGGGAAAACACATTGGAGTGCAGATTCTTGCGAATCCCAGCAATAGTCGCCTTAGCATCAGGGCTTGGAACATTGTCACCCAATGCATTCTCACAGCGGATATTCAGAATATCATCGGCTAGAGAGACCGCAACGTCGACCGCAGGAACCGGAGACATTTGAGAGTGCCGAACTGCGTTTTCGAAGACCAAGAAAAGAAGATCAACAAAACTGGGAAGATTCCCCGAAATCCGAAAACTGTCGAGTTCCTTGGGAACATTGAGATTGGTTCGAAACTCTGGGCAAGCCGCTTGAATACTAGCAGTCCCAATATTAACTGCCTCCTCAATTGAAAACGGTTCTCTCAGCATTTCGGCTTTAGTAAGCCGGAACCACCCAGTAATGCGATCCAATATATTCTGAAGCTGTGTCCTCGCCCTGCCGATAGCTGTTCTCAGTTTCCAAGAGCCATCCGCAGTCAACGCACGATCTACGTTTGTTTGCAACGCAAGTAGCATATCATTTACACGAGGTTTCGCAGTGGTTTGCAAAACTTGTCGAATATCTTTGAGACTCGGCTCCAGTTTCTCGGTAAAAAAGTACTCAAAGACATAATCTAGAAACGCATCGAATGACATATCCTCTTTAATACCAGTCGATAGATAGTCCACTTCTGGACGAAGTAAGACGAAATCGATGAGGCCAGGGGCATCAGGTGTCTTCTTAATCTGTAGCCAAGATGTTTTCATCTCTTCAATCAAAGTATCGAATCCCGATGTAAACTCCGAGAGAGATTTTTGCAGACATTTCTCAAGATCAGTATCTGCAACTTGTAGTTCTTGGGGCCAGTTAGTATTCGGCTTGTAAGTGCCGGACTTGGCATCGCGCAGAGTGACAAGATTCTCCGCTTCAAGCGGGCCGCGTAGCTGCCCAGCTAGAGTTCCGTGCCGAATGCGGACACTCAGATAACCATCCAGTCCATGTTGACTGCTAGAAACAAATTCATCCCGCAATCGGGCAACAATTGACTCCAACAACGAAGTCATCTCATTGCGGGGAAACGCACCGGAAAGTAGAGCCTCGACATCCCCCTGTGCCACGCGTTGGCGGGTATCACGCAATCGAGACTTCTCCTCAGGCGACATACCTGTACGAACAAACGCCATATATCGTGAAAAACTTTCCTTTAGAGTGTCGCGAGCTACGTTTTTCACACTGATGGTGTCAACGTGAATCTTGCTTTGTTCAACCTCACGTATGCGTTTGCTTAAAGTAAGCTTTCGCATGATACTGCGGATTTCTGCCTGATACTCGTCTTTATTCTCAGGATCCAATTCAGCAAGGAGTTGACAGACTGCTGCTCTTTCGCGTGAAACTTCATTGGAACTGCCAAACACAACCCACGAATCCATGACACTCTCCACGCATATATGCCGGAGGAAATGGACTAAAAGTACGTGATCGAACTTTTTAGTGTGATCTCTGAGAATAGAAGGGCGCTCCAAGGAATGAGCTGCCAAGAAGTCCTCTGCTGCAAAACTACGGAGATACGCGCAATCCTCAGTCGAGCGTGAGACATAAAGGTCCATCACAACAACAAACGCAAGTAGTTCGGACATATATATTTTGGCGTCATCAGAAAGTGCATCAACAACCTCACGAATTGGCATAATAGGATTGAGGGAGGGGTCACCAGTAACGGACTCCGCTAAAAACACAATACACTCACTGTATCTCTCAAGACTCAGCAAGCATGATGGAATCGTCCGGGTGGCTTGACGCCGGAGGAAAGGATTCATATCTTCAGCGAGAAGTTTCTGCGCAGCAACAAGAGCGTTCTCCGTGTCGTGATCTCGTAGCAAACGACGCATGACACACCAAAGCCCAAAGCTACCACTATATAACTTCTGGACAGATGAAATGTCCTGTGACTCATTGGATTCAAGCATGAGCCACGGTGCTGGTGGGTGGCTTGAGGGAGTGAATGCCGCGATGTAACCTTGTCGAAGCAGTGGGTCAACAGACCACCATAGTTCAAATGGTGAGAGCAGACCCAATCCTGCAAGATGGCGTCCCCATTCTCTACGACTATTGACATCAAGACGCGCATCTTCCGACCATTCTAGAAGAATACGAAGTAAGCAATCGGTACCGCTGCCTTCGAGTGCCCATGCTGTCCTAGATATTTGAGCTGCACAGGCTAGGCGATCTGGCCTGCCATGGAGAACCGACAACAGCGAGCAATACAAGTTTTGTGAAACTGCTGAGGGAGATCGTTCTGGGTTACCTGTCGCAAGAACTGTTGATAAAGCCGAATTAACACGGGCAGCCGAATCAGCCGTGTCCAATGAGCATGAAGGCATTTCATGGTTCTCTTCCACAGCCATTAGTGCTTCCATCTGCTCAAGAGCCTGATGTGAAATAAAAGTACGATGATCACGATTCTTGTCGAGAAGAAATAGCAAGCGAGACAGTCTCATGTCTGGTACCACAGAAGCGCATTTTTCCAGAAGCGATTGCATTAGTGATCGCGACAATGGCCACTCTTTGGTGATGGTGGTCTGCAATGTGGCTACAAACATCTCGTATGTATCAATTGCAGTCCCAACAGCCTCGATACCCAACATACCGCTGCAATCGTCCATTGTGTATGGGGGTACAGTTGAGATGTGATGTCGTAGATATGCATTTATGTCTGAATCAACATTGAGATCGCCTAGGTAAGCCTCAAAGACCTCCCCAAATGTGAGTGGCGAGACAGAAGGCTCACTTCGATAGCTAACCCAATGAACGAGAAACGTGACTATGCCGCTTACGGATTCACCTAGATCTTTGATTGATTGTGCAAATTTTTTCTGCTGTTCCAAACCTCTAAATTCTTGATAGAAAGCTACCTTCTTCTTCAACAACCAAATCGATGCCCCGTACTCCTCTTCAACATCAGTCAACAACGCCAGGGCGCGTTCCGCATTCCCCTGTACAAACTCGTTATCCAATTGTTCACGATGTTGATTGAAACGTGCAATTCTTTGTAGATGTGGTTCAAGGCGAAGGTAGCACCAGCTCAGTTCGCAAGCAAGATTGACGGAACCTGATACAAGGAAGGGTCGCAAATCGTGAATCGACGACGGAAATGGAGCCGCGAATGTGCGAGCCATAAGTTTAGGCTGACTGTCAACCCAATTCAGGAACACACCGTAATCAGTAGGGCGCAAAATGTCGCGGACAAACGAAAGTGTAATGCTCGGTTTGTCGCTCTTTAGCATCGCCACTTTGGCTTGTACCAAACAACGCTTGCCTGAGTTTTTAGAAGCGATCTTTCTGCGTTTCCTTTTCGTTTTGTTGCTCCTACCCACTACTCTCTACTCCTTCATCAACCTCGTCGGCCATGCTCATAATGATCATCTCTGGCACAGCGCGTTTGCGACGCTGACCAGTAGCTATTCGTTAGCTCATTTTTTCTGAGGATTGTACCACCGACATCTTTGCAGTTGGTACTATCTGACGCCAGTTATACTGAGAAGATCGCTTGCTAATCCTCATATTTAAACTGCCCCACCGATCTCTGGCTCAACATACCCCAAGAACTTCTCATGTCGATTCCGATGTGTACGCCAATAATTGTTGGCTCCTGGAAGTTTCTCCCGGATATCCGAGTTCGTCACAATCAGACGCTTCTTGGCTCGTGAAATAGCGACGAAGTACGCGCAGTTGTTTGCTTCGCTATCCTTACTCCAAAATGTCTCTTGCTCAACCCCTTGGACAACCACCGTGTGAAACTCCAATCCTTTGCACTTGTGAATGGTGAGAATCCTGACAGCGTCGATTCCTCCAATCGATTCAAGAGCTTTCAAGGGGTCGGCGTTTTCGTTGAAGCTGCTCGTGATCAGGCCTTTGATGTTTGCCAGGATCTCGTTCCTCCGAGCCCCGTTTTCATAGTCATGGGACAATCCTCGAATCGTGTCGTCTCCGAGTTTCTCAAGCAGTTCTTCAATCAGATCCCAGGCGGTCTGAAAAATCGGATTGTCCCTAAGAGCGGTCTTGGCTTTGTGAAGTAAACGATCCCAGTCGCGTGGAGTTGAAGAACGCTCCACTATTTCACTATCGAGAATCCGCCGAAGTCTCTCCCACGCGTCGGGTTCCGCATCCCCGAGAATGACGAGGAGAAAATCCACAATAAGGCAGAAAAGTGGTTCCGCACCAAGATCCTGAATCTCCTGCTCATTCCGGAATGGTATGCCGCGCTCGTTTAGGAGCCCCATGATCTTTTGGGCGTAGAGATGGGGCTGGTTGTTGCAAAGGATCGCAATTTGGGAGAATGGTATTCCTTGCGCGTTCCAACGAGCGACCGATTCCGCAGCCCATTGAGCCTCTGCATCGTCGTTCTCAAAAAATTCGCAAGCCACTTCGCCCTCGGATCCGGCAATTTGTTCGTCCGGAACAGCGGCTGCCGGATCAATGTCACGAATCATTCGGTTATGAACCCGTCGGATCCGGTGAAGGGACCGGAAGTTCTGATAGAGATTGAGAGGGGTCGCTTTAAAGTCTCCCTCGAACTTAAGGAATATCCCCTCAAGGGCGCCAGCCCATCCCATAATCTTCTGCTTTGTATCCCCAACAGCGATGATTCTCGCGCCGCAGTTCTGGAATGCATTCAAGACCAGGGAGTACTGATTATCCGTGCAGTCCTGAAACTCATCCAGGAAAACGTCGCTGTAGGTCGACTGAATGGAATTACGTGCAGCTTCGCATCCGTTCAAAACCTCATTTGCAAGTGGAACCATGTCCTTGAACGTGATTTGTTTGCGAAGTATCCGATGTTCTCCAACGGTATAGCCCTCATCCAGCGAATCCTGCCCTTTGAGAGCGGTCCTGAAGATGTCGATTAGTCGCTTCCCAAAGGCATGAAAAGTGTAGCTATCAAATCGTCCCGCGAGTTCTGCTCCGCACCGCATGGACACCCGTTCTTTGAGATTCTCGCTTGCGTCCTTCTTGAAGGAGATCGCGAGAATACGCTTTGGGAATGGGCAGACGCCTGTCCGAAGCAAGAAATCTGCACGTTGCGCCAGCGTTTCTGTCTTTCCCGCTCCTGGGCCTGCCAGAAGAGCGATACAACCTCGCTGAGATGTTACCGCCTTTTCGGCATTGGGCTCAAGCGTGAGACCACTTGAAGGACGCCAGTGGCTCGGACGAATCATTCAAACACCTTCTTCAGCTTCTCGGCAACGTACTCGATCAACTCACGATATTCTTCGGGAAGTTTGGACTCAACTTGTTTGAGTTTGAGTTTTGAGAACGCTTCAATGTGAGCTGCTGGCTTGCTGCCAACTTTAAAAAGCCGATGATACTCGTCAAAGTAGGACAACTGATCTTCGGGATACCAATCCGTACTGGCATGGCTCTTCCCAAGAACTGAGCGGAAAGTACTCTCGTCAGGTTCTTCCAAATCCTCGGTTACAACGCTGTAGGCATTCGGGTATGCGAGCAGCAAACTGAAGTCGAGGTCTAGTGGCCAAGAGTAGAAGACTCCCTTCCTTTTTAGATAATTCAGCCATTTCTCCCCCGGGAGCTCATTGTCTCCTTCACCTTCTTCGAGTGGGTTACAAGCGTCCCATTTCTCGACCGTGGCCTTTTCCATTTTCTCTCCGAGCTGCCCGATTTTTTTAAGTTGGTCTCGTGCATACTTGATGCGTCCCCAGCCACCATTGTGACGACTCAGATCTAGATCAAGCAGTGTGACATATGGGATTTTCAGGTCACGGAGAAGTCTCCAAAGATAGTTTACGTGGCGTCCACCAAGCTGGGCCAGCACGATACCATTCTCGTCCATAGGTAGCCCCGCGGACTCAAATAGTTTTGGAAGGACGATATCCTCACTTGCTCCCTCACCTAGTACAACAATGCGGGCAAAGTATATCTCCGGATTCGAGAGAAGGCCTTCGCGCACAAACTTGTGAGCATCCATATCATCCTCAGGCGGCAGTTTGATCGTCCTTACGGATGTCGTACGGTTCTCGCCGAGTCTTGTAAAGCGTATGAGTTCAGGCCTGATCCTTCGGAGCATCGAGGGAGCATGGGTGGTTACAATCGCCTGAACATCGGGTCCTGAACAAGTCTTCGCGAGCGACTTGTTGATCCTTCCAAGGTAGTGTGGAGACAAGCTGTTCTCGGGCTCCTCTACTGCGATGATCGAAAACACTGGTGGATTAAGTTTGTCCAGATGGATTCCCATATCTTTGTCGTCCTCCTGCTCCATGGACTTGCGTCCAATCTCGATGTAGGAAATAACGAGAGATAGGTAAAGCAACGACTTCTGCCCGTCGCTGAGCAGCGAATAGTCGATGTCATTCGAAGCGTGGGCTGGAGTAAACTGAACAGAAAAATTTTGAACAAGCTTCTCAAGGCTGTCAGCCCCGAAAGTGACTGAAGCATCCTTGAAATGACTGCCTTTGTGCAATGTAGCCCAGTTTTCCGAAATGCTCTCACTGGTGGCTTTGATTGCAGGATTCACCTTTATGAGTTTCTGAAGCTCGGAAACAATGTCCTCATATTTTTCGGCTTCTTTCTGCCATTTTACTGCTCGAACAATTCGCCCCAATAGTGAAGCAGTGTTGGATCGGATGTGATCGTTCGGATCCCGCCTGGCAGGAAGATAATAGAACGCAATATGGTTGCGATCAGCCCTTGGGACGCCCCGCAGCTTATCCTCGCCGTTGTCTTCCTTGCCAACGACGTAAGAAAACGAGTCTGCAATGTCGCCGTCTGGACCCATCGTGGCCGTTAATCGAAAGCGGATTTTAAGCACCTCGCCTTCCTCATTGAGCCTCATGTGATTGAAACATGGAGGAATCGTGTTTGCGTCATTATCGGTTGCAGCCTCTGGTAAGAGAAAATCGGCTTCAATTGTGAAGCTGCGTTCTTTCGGGGACTCTTCCTCATGGACTCCCACATGGAAGTCATCTACTCTCACGCTTCTACGGTTAGGGTTGGTGTCGAACATTCGGCTTAGAGCCTGAAGGATTGCGGTTTTGCCGGATCCATTTGGCCCGATGACCATTGTTGTGGAGTCCTCGAACGTGATTTCTTGGGTATCAGGGCCGAAGCATTGGAAATTGGTGAGTCGTAGCGTTGAAAGCTTCATGTGGTTCCTTGAAGGGTAGTGGCTTATTAGACGGTCTCGAAAATGTCCTTCGCGCAGTTGCTCCAATTTACGGTATTCAAACGGAAAAATATAATGAGGTTTGAAGGACGGGGTATGCCAGATTCAACCGCCAACTGTATAAGATATTTTTTGAGCTAATAGTTGATTGAGCATTTATGATAAAGAGTCCATTCTTCGCAATAGTCATACAGGCGCTCGGTCATTGTGCTGGAGAACGCCCCCGATAATACCGTCTAAGTTTACCAGAGTCGTACGGCTATTCCAATACGAACAACTGACTTAACATGCCGTATGGTGTCGATCAAGAATTATTGTTTTTTATTTTGTCAGGCATTGTGTTTAACTGCCCATCATGAAGAAAGACCTTAACGACGCATTTTCGAAATCCCCCCGATTACTCGACCAACTTGTCGACATTTGTCCACCACCACGGAACTGAGCATTTGTTTGGATTCTTCAGCCAGTGCTATGAACAAGTGAGTCTGATCCTGACGACGAATCTGCCGTTCGCCGATTGGCCGCAGATCTTCGCTGACGATCAAAGCATGATGGGCGCGTTGCTCGACCGCCTAACCCACCACGTGCACATCATCGGCATCGAATGTCCTAGATCACTAACTGAGGTTGTCAAGAGCAGTCCCTTAATTAACGTCATCAACATTTCCATTAATATAACTGTCTTTTGTACTTCAGACGTCATCATGGTCTAATAATGCTCATGCTTGCACAGGTCCACAGTTTTGTGCTACAAGGCATCGACCCTGTAGCATGTGAAGTTGAAGTCGATATCGCCGACAAAGGGCTCCCCAAGACCACCATTGTGGGTCTGCCTGATGCCGCTGTAAAAGAATCGATTGAACGGGTGCGTTCTGCCGTCACCAATAGCGGCTTCCCTTTCCCCATGAGTCGCCTGTTGGTCAATCTTGCCCCAGCAGATATTCGTAAAGAGGGACCCATTTTTGATTTACCAATAGCCATTGGCCTATTACTCGCTACCAATGTCATTCAATCTCAAACGCATAAAAAACTGCTATTTGCTGGTGAACTGGCTCTTGATGGACGACTTAGGCCGATCAAAGGTGCCATTAATCTGGCAATCCTCGCTAAAAGTCTCAAATTCGATGGCGTGGTAGTACCCGTTGAAAACGCATCAGAAGCGGCAGCTGTGGGTGATATCAATGTCTATCCGGCTGACTCACTTGCCAGTGTAATCGGATTTCTGAACGGAACCCATGAACTTGAACCCCATCACGAAATTGATGTCGAACGCCTGCTTGTCGAAGAACAGACAACCATCGACTTTTCCGATATCAAAGGTCAAGAAGCCGCCAAACGTGCAATGCTCGTAGCTGCGGCTGGAGGACACAATATCTTGATGATTGGCCCAGCTGGTTCCGGAAAGACCATGATGGCACGTGCACTGGCTGGGGTGTTGCCACCACTCTCACGTGACGAAGCCTTGGACGTGACTCGGATTTACTCATCTGTCGGGCTGGTTCCCAAAGGTCAACCCATTCTCACACAACGCCCCGTGCGCAGCCCACATCACACAGCAAGCAGCGTTGCTATGATCGGGGGTGGCACGATCCCCCGCCCAGGTGAGGTAAGTCTTGCTCATCACGGCATTCTGTTCCTCGACGAGACCCCTGAATTCCCTCGAACGGTACTCGAAACGCTCCGTCAACCCTTGGAAGATGGAATGGTCACCATTGCTCGATCACATAGCAGTATTGCCTTCCCTTCCCGTTTTATGCTTGTTGCTGCTATGAATCCATCTCCCAAAGGAGATAAACCCTCGGATGAGGTATCACAGCGTGAAATGGATCGCTATCTGGCTAAGCTCTCAGGTCCACTGATTGATCGCATCGATATTCACGTTGAAGTGCCACCGGTGCCCTTTACGCAACTGTCCAATGAGAAGAATGGAACTGATTCGCTGACCATGAGAAATACCATCGTCAAAGCAAGGCAGACACAGATCAAACGCAATGGAGGCTCACGCAAGCCCAATAGTACCCTCACAGGTCGTGAACTCAACAAACTGGCCAAGATGGATGGCCCTACCACCGAACTCATCAGGCAAGCCATGAATGAACTCAATCTGTCTGCCAGGGCATATGATAAAATCCGACGGGTATCAAGAACTATTGCAGATATTGAAAGAATGGAACAAATCCAAATGCAGCATGTAGCTGAAGCGATCCAGTACCGTATTTTGGATCGGCGACATTAATCTTCCCAAATTGCTCTGGCAGTGCAAATGATTTCAATTGAACGAGCAACAGACTTTTCAACAGGCTACCCTGATAAAATTATTTCTAATTTTATTTCTTGTGATTCTTGATACCCCATCTGTATCTGGAGTAATATGAATCAAGTTCGGGCCAGAATTCTGTTTTCTTCAATTGGGCCAACAGTTAACAATTTTTCGGGATGTCAATTGCATCAATTTCTGTATGGATGCACGTTGCATGGTGTTGATACATTTCAGTCTATATCCTGGGAAAAAGAACCTCTCTTTCTCTTGAGGTGGTAGACAGGTTGTTTATTTATGACGAGGGGATAGAACCAAACTATGCCAAGCAAACCAGCCAAGAGTGCGCTTCAATCTGTTATTACATTTGAGGGAAGTCAAGGAATTCCAGCACGGGGTACCCTGATGAAACTCACCCCCAAACTGGTCATCTTTGAGGTTTACAACCCCTACTCTATCGTGCAAATGAGTGAGGTTCTCAAGAATGTCACCATCTATCGCGGTGACAGAACGATCTATAACGGTCGTGCATTTGTCCGTAACATGGTTGGAACCGGCGTAATGTACGTCGTCTCGGCTACCCTGGCAGACGAATTGCAAATCGAAGCCTTGGAACCTGGTGATGAACTCCGGAGCGAATTCAAATCATTCGTCGACAACTGGTTGGCAAGCCACGAGAGCCTCAAGAACGGCTATCACCGAATTGTCGGTGACATTCGAAACTTCCTGACGCACATCAGCCGCTGGATTGAACAAGGTGAATCTGTCGTTGGTGTTGAAGGTGAGGATGGCATCAATGAGGAAATGGCTCAACAGTTCCTCAACGATATTGCAACTGAAATTTGGCCAACGTTCGAAAAACTGTTTTATGAATTCGAGGTTCAAGCCAACGAGGTTCCAGAAGAACTGATCGAAATCCACAAAGCATTTGCACAAGCTGAAATTCATCCATTGATCATGATATCGCCGTTTATGCATCGAACCTACGAAAAACCTCTGGGCTATGCTGGGGATTACGAGATGGTGAACATGCTGCTGCGTGATCCTTGGGAAGGTGCCAACACCTATGCGAAACTGATCAATGCGATTCTGGTCAAATCAGACACAGCTCAAGCACACAGAAACCGTATCGATCTACTGGTTCAACGTCTCTCCAATGAATGCCAGCGTGTTAAGGCTCAAGGAAGAGACCGCATCAAAATCCTGAACGTCGGATGTGGTCCCGCTGCTGAACTGGTTCGCTTCATCCGCAATTCTGATTTATCTGACATGCTCGACATCGAGATGATGGACTTCAATGAAGAGACACTTGTCTACGCTGAAAACGAAATTATCAAAGCAATCAAAGAGTGCAAACGCAAAACAAATGTCAGATTTGTCCATCTAAGCATTCATGATCTGCTGCGTGCAACAAGCCGACAGAGCGAGCCACTACCCCTGGCACTCAATTATGACTACGTCTATTGTGCTGGCCTTTTTGATTACCTGCCTGACAAGCGATGTCAACGACTGATCAAACTGTTCTATCAGTGGGTGAATCCTGGTGGCATGGTTGCGATCACCAATGTGCATCCCAAACACAGCATCAAAGGTTTTTTGGAACACATCCAGGAATGGGTCGTCATTTTGCGTACTGAAGATGAGCTTCTAAGACTTGCTGGCGATCTGGGGACACGAAAGATTGAATCAGAACCAACTGGAATCAATGTCTTCTTGGATATTCGAAAACCTCAAGTGGGTTAATGAGTTTGATGACCACGAGTGCAAATGATATTTCACAAACACGTGAGTTCCTTGAAACCGAGAACAATTTACGACACCGTAATTTGAAAATCGGTTTTCTTCTCACATTATTCTTTGTTCCAGCAGGCAACTGCTTGGAATGGTTTGTTTACCGTGATTACATTGTCGAGTTCTTGACGACGCGTTTGGTCTTTGATGTGTTTCAACTGCCATTATTTGCCCTACTGTTTCTCCCGATTGGCAAACGACAGGTCAAAGTACTGAGCCACATTTGGCCCTTGATTCCAGTGATCATGGTCAGTTGGCTGATCTATCGCAGTGAAGGTTCGGTCTCGCCGTACTACGCGGGTTTAAACTTAATGATCATCGTTGCCTGCTTCCTGATCCCCTTCACTTGGCTTGAGGCATTGTTTTATTGCACGATGACGTTGCTTACTTATGTGATCGCCTGTGTCGCACATGACCAAACTGACGTCAACTGGATGCTACTGCTTAACAACTTGTATTTCATCTCGGTCACTGGGGTGATCTGTGTGGTGGCCTGCTATTTCCTGACTCGCAAACGTCAAGAGGACTTTCGCTTGCGTCATGAACTGGCTCAACGCAATGAACAGCTTGCAGAACTTGACCGTTTAAAGTCGGACTTTTTTGCCAACATCAGTCATGAATTACGTACACCACTCACATTGATCTTGGCACCTATCGACGAAATGCTTGGTGCAGGATCGAATCTTTCAATCTCTGCACGCAACTCAATTGCTATGGTTCGAAGCAACGCCATGCGATTGCTTAGCCTGATTAATGATCTACTGGACTTGGTTCGCCTTGAGGGTGGCACATTAAAGCTAGATTGCAAACCACTCAATGTGACCAATCTGGTTCGCGGGTTGGTTGAATCCACCAGGCATCTTGCTGAACGCAAACAGCAAAAAATTGAACTAAACGATGATTACACGCCCGTCATTGTCAATGCTGACAGCAACAGGTTAGAGAAAATCATTCTGAACTTACTGACAAATGCAATCAAGTTCACCGACAAGAATGGCACGATCACAGTGAAATGGCATCTTGAAAGTGAAAACTATGTGCTTTCCGTAAAAGATGACGGTATAGGTATTGCTGAAGAAGACCTTTCCAATATTTTTGACCGCTTCAAACAAGTAGACAGTTCGTCAACACGCAAATATCAGGGCTTGGGTTTGGGGTTAGCCATGGCCCGCGAATTAGCCTTGGAGCATAACGGCACACTGGAAGCCAAAAGCAAGCTTGGAGAAGGTTCGGAGTTTATCTTAAAGCTACCTCAAATCAGCGATCCTAATCTTGCAGTCCAATTGGAAGATGATGAAGACTCTGATCCAATCGAATCATTGATGCATGAAGCTGAATCGCATCAATCCAGTTCTCCAATCACACCCGAAACGGGCATTGTTGGAGATGGCAAATTCAAAGTCGTGGTGATCGATGATGAACCGGACATGCGTTCATTCCTCACCACAACACTTGCAAACGAACACGAAGTCCATTTTGCTTCAGACGGCATATCCGGTCTTAAAATGATCCAATCAATCAAACCTGATCTCGCCATTCTGGACTTGATGATGCCTGGTATGAATGGCATGGATGTTTGCAGTGCAATTCGCCAGTCACAAGACCTGCAATTAACACGCGTGATCTTAGTCACTGCCAGAGCCGATGAGCACTCAAAAATTGAATGTCTAAACCGTGGTGCAGACGATTATCTCACAAAGCCTTTTAGTACCATCGAACTGCATACACGGGTAAAAAACCTTCTCAAAGCCAATCAACTTCAAAAAGAACTCAAGAAGAGCTATGACAACCTCAGCGAAACATTGAAAAAATTACAGGAAACAGAATCACAGCTTTTGCAAAGTGAAAAGATGAATGCCCTGGGCTCCCTTGCTGCTGGTTTGCTTCACGAAATCAACAATCCGTTGAACTTCACACAATTTGCAGTGCAAATCCTTCAGAAAAAAGCGACATCGTTAACAGATTTGGAAAGCGACACATTAAAAGACATCAGCGAGGGTATAGAACGTGTCGCTCAAATTATCAGCGATCTCAGAGACTTTGCCTATCCAGAACAATCTGGCAATCATGCTGTATTAGAGATGATGGAAAGGGAGATAATTTCTTCGTCTGCATCTTGATATCCGTAAGGGTTGTGGAGCGAACTATATTATTATCTAAA
>MDTD01078884.1_pt1 | contig 13367 bp, 13 predicted proteins | sample 811221 | NCBI WGS metagenome assembly MDTD01 (sample SAMN05326646, study PRJNA326480) | marine metagenome | isolation source: seawater | place: Pacific Ocean: South West | collected 2011
CCATATTAGATGTGGTCACAGGGAATATATGACATGGAATAATTTCTATGTATGGAACCAAAGTCAAAAAGACTATATAAAATATTTTTTCCCAAAATCAAATACCGAAGTCGTTGGGCCAATATGGTTTCAATCTAACAATAAAGAAATTCAAGGGATAGATAAAAACAAAAAAATTATTTCTATTTTTGATGTTCAACCTTATACTGAATACTTTTATTACAGGCTAGCTTTGCCTGTTGAGTATTATACTCCAAATGTAGTTATGAAATTCCATGAAGATATATTTAAAACTTTTTCTGATTGTAAAGATTTTCAATTAGTTTTGAAAAGAAAGAGAACCAATAGTTTGGTGGATAAGAGTTACTTAGCTTATGTAAATAAGATATACAATTCGGAGAGTTTTATTCAAGTTAGCCCTGATATAGATCCTTTCTCTTTAATTTCCATTTCATTTGCCACTATTAATTTACCCGCTACCTCAACAGCTTTGGTTTCAACAGAAATGAACAAAAAAACCGTATATTTTGACCCCACGAAAATGGTAAAAAAAACCGACAAAAGCTTATCAGATATTCCATTAATATCTGGATTCGATAAATTAATTGAGTGGAGAGCGAGTCTGAATCAATTTACCTAAAAAGTTTTTCCATTTATTTAGTTTTATATTTTCATAAAAAAAATTAAGTTTTTTTGTTTTGATCTTTTTATTTTTCTTAAAATGATTAATAATATCATTAGCCGATGTAATAAAAATTGTGCAATTAAGATTTTTAAGTGGACTAAAATTAAGAGACCCTTTTTCTAGTAATTGAAAAACCACCTTTCCATATTCAATAGCCTCTACTGAAGAAGACGAAATGGAACTGGTTAAAATATAATTATAATTGTTTATTATTTTTTGTAGCTTATTATTAATTAAATTTAAATTGTTTTTTTGGCTTAAAAATTTTTGAGTTGGATGAGGCAAAAAATCAACTTTACAATTACTTTTTGACTGGACATCTTTACCTATGTCAACTAAGATTTTGTTTGTTTTAGAGTTAAAATCTCCACAGACAAGTAATTTTTTTATATCAGTTGAAGACTTTCTTTCAATATCCAATTCATTATCCGTTTTTAAATATCTTAACGCTTCAACATCATCTATACTTTTAACAGAATATCCACCGTTAATTAGTTCAATTTTTGAATATTTTGAATTTGATAAAATTTTAGTTGGAATTAAGTTTGAATTTGAAAATTTATTTCCATAAAACATTCTAAGATCCCAAAATCTAACTGTTGTATGAACCATCGCAAATAAATTATAATTATTGTTTTTCTTCCAATGATAGTTAAGAATAAGTTCCCATGGTTGATTTTCAAAAATATAAATTCCATAACTACAATCATTATTTTTTTTCACGTAGGATTTTATCAATTCGTTATAGCTTAAATTTTTAATGCTGTTGATGCCTGTCAAAGAATCAAAAAAATTTTTTTCAATTAAATATTTAAAATCAATTTTATGTTTTGTTGAAAAAAATAAATTTTTAGACTTCCTAAGAAAAAATGTTTTCCTTAACAAGGAAAAATATTTTATGAGAGAATACCCAACTTTATATAGATTTGTTTCTCTATCTATAACATGATTATTAAATTTTCTTAGTTTTTTGTCTATTTCAATTAAATTTTTGTTGTTTATTGATTTAAAAAAAAGATGCGCGTAATTATAACTTAATTTAAAAATTGGCATTAAGTCTGTTAATTTTGTATAATATTTTGATGAAAATTTGGAATTGGATATAGATTCTCCAATAAAGAAATCGAAGAGGATAAAATCTGATTTGGAGAATTTATTCCTTTTAAAACCTACCCTTTTAAAATAAAAGTAAAAACTATATAGTACTACTTTCAAGGGGTTTAATAGTTTTGTCTTATTTATCTTTCCATAATTATTTTCAAATGTAATTCTTAAATTTTTTGAGGAACATATAGATTTAATTTGCTCATGAAGGATTTTTTTAGAAATTTCCAAATGCATTTCTTGAATTTTTTTTTTTTTTCAATAATTTCAATTAAGCAGAAACTTTTAATTATATCATTTAATTCTGGGAATTGTGATATATTGTCTCTTTGTCCAATATTTGTAAACCAAAAAAAACTTAATCCTTTTTCAATATTTAGGTAGTCTAATAATAATTTATCTCCAATTTTTTTTCTTGAAATCTCATAAACTAAATCATAAAATTTCTGTCTGTAAATAGATGGCTTTTTTTCTATACAATATATTATTGATATAATATTGTTCTTTTTATCTTTAAAAAAAGAGTCCCAAAGAATAATATTTTTTTCTTTACCTGTAAATTCAAAGTCTCCTGAAACAATACGGTATTTCATGAGCTATAGATTTAATTTATTCTATTTTTTATTTTACTATCAATGAGGAAATCTTTTATGTTTAGAGATGCTTTTTGTCTCATTTCAATCCATGAAGTTTTTGAATAATATGCAGAGTGGGGGTTAATAATAATTCTGTCAGAGAAAACACTTGGATTTTTCCATAGTTTGATTAATTTTTCCTTTGTATTTGGTGGTTCTTCAGGTAAGACATCTAAACCTATAAAAGATAAATAATGTTGTTCTAACCCAAATAGTAAGGTATCGAGACTATCAACTATTCTACCTCTTGCAGTGTTTATTAAAATTGTTCCTTTGTTAAATTTTATAATATTGTTTTTGTTAATCAAACTATTTGTTTCAGAGTCAAGTGGAGTATGTAATGAAATTATTGAGGAAAATGAAAATAACTCTTCAAGACTATCGAACCTTTTTATACCAAAGGATTTCTCATAACCACTTGGCTTGTATGGATCATAAAAGGCAATGTCTATTCCAAAAGATTTCATTTTTATTGAAACAGATGTTCCAATTCTACCACAACCAATAATTCCTAATTTGTGTTCATTTGTTCTTTTTATTTCAAAATTACTATGTCTTTGCCATTTTAAATTCGGTACTTTGGACATGTTATCATAAAGTTTTATCTGTCTAATCGAATTTAAAATTAGAGCACATGTACTATCAGCAACTTCATCTACACCGTAATCCGGAGTATTAGAAAAAGGGATATTATATAAGCTACACTCATCTACATTTACATTATCGTATCCAGTGCCGTATTTTACAATTATTTTACATTTCCTTAATTTTTTGAAAGTGTATTTTGTAAGCTTGGCATGCCATACCAAAATTGCGTCGGCATCTTCTATAGATTTGGGGAATTTCTTTTCATTTTCTTCATTTAAACATGTTATATCAAAATTATCCCCAAAAATTGTTTTTTCAATTTTTGGAACCGTAACATAATCTGTTATAAAAACTTTAAATTTCATTTCTAAGTTTTTCTATTACAATTTCAACATCTTTTTTTTCATCTACTGCCCAACTATCACCCACAACATCTGTGCAATAAACATCTATGCCTATTTCTAAAAATCTGATAATTTCGTTATCTTCAATTAATTCCAAAGGTGTGCCCTTTTTGTATTGATGATATTTTTCTAAGGATTGTTTATTAAATGCATAAATCCAGATAGCCCTTTCTGCCTCTCGAAATAATCCTTTATTAGAAACGGGAATTCCAGACCTTGACGAATATAGAAGTTTATTTTTTAAATCGCAGACAACCTTGGCTTTTGAATGATCATCAAATTCATCTTTATTACATTTGGTTTTACCAAAAACTATTCTTTTTGGATACTTCATATTATAGTCCAAAATTGTTCTAATATCTTTTATATTAATTAAAGGTTCATCTCCTTGGATATTTATATATGAATCTGCAAATATTTCATCAGAAAAATATTTAATTCTTTCAATTGCGGTATTAGACTTTTTAGTAATAACACATTGTATGTTATTTATATCGCAGAATTTTTTTATAATGGTATCCTCAGTAGCAATATAAATTTCGTTGGCGGGATGAACTTTGGATGCTCTCTCCCATACATGTAAAATCATTGGTTTTCCATTTAAGTCAATTAAAGGTTTACCAGGCAACCTTGTGCCCTTCATTCTGGCTGGAATAACAATTACCTGTTTCATAATTTATTCTAAAATTATTTTATGAGAAAGTTCTCCAAGATTTTCAATTTCCATTTTTACTTCGTCATTATTTTTAACAACACAATTTAAGGCATTTTCAACAGTCCCGGTTAAAATTAAGTCTCCCTCTTCAAGAGTAATAAATTTTGATACTAATTCAATACATTCATAATCATTAAGTATTCTGTCGGAACTATTTCCATCTTGATATTTTTTTCCATTTATTTGTGTTTTGATAAAGAGATTTTTTGTTTCAACACCTGTATGGATATATTTACTTATTGGGCAAAATTTATCTAAAGACTTTGATCTTCCTAGATGATGATCCCTCCCATATAAATTATCCATCGTTAAATCGTTTGCAATTATATGTCCAAAAATATAATCTTTAGCTCTATCTTTTTTTATGTTTTTACCTTTTTTTGATATTACAATTCCTATTTCAGCTTCAACCCAAATTTTACATCCAAAATCAGGTATTTCAATATTATTCTTTGAAGTAATTGACGTGGGAGATTTAAGAAAAATAAGAGGCTCTTCAAAGTTTTCTTCTTTCCCTACAAGTTTTTTATTATTTAAAGCTATTCCAATTATTTTAGAAGGACTCAAAGGGCAAACTAAGTCATGCTTTGATTTATCAAAAGTATCTCCAAATTCAAAATTGATAGAATTAAAACTAAAGTTTTTTATTTCAACTATTTTGTCTTTTTCAATTTTTCCAAATTTTAAAGAATTGGAAGATTTAAATTTTACTATTTCCATGTAAAATTAGATTGACTAGGTTGTAGGTAACACTCGCATAACCCCACTCATTGTCGTACCATATAACAAATTTTAACAATTTTCCATTTATGTCAAGCCACCTAAGATCAATATTTGATGCAAATTCAGACTTTAAAAAATCCACGGAAACCAATGGTCTCTCATTTAAATAAATTACGGATGGATATTGTTTAGAAAAAATTCTAAGTGTTTCAATGACATCATTTTTTGACACATTTTCTTTTAACAAAAAAGTTCCATCTGCAATTGAGACAATGGAGGTTGGGGTTCTAAAAGACATGGCATTGATTTTGGAATTAATATTTTTAAAAACCTTATTTAATGCCGACATTAATGATGTTTTTTTCGGAATCATTGCATTCAAACTGCTTCTTCCTAATGCGTAATCAGTCCAGAAATGTCCTGGACTGGAGATTGATTTAAGATTTCCATCCAGTAGGTTCTGGTATGAAAGCCAAGGGTGCAGTGTAGTAATATTTCCATTTTCAATCCCGAAGGATTCTTCAATAATTTTTATAAAGGGGGAGACAGCGTTAGCATCACATATACTTGAACTAATTATATGGTGATCGTAAGGTTTATATTTTTTTTCATTTACTCCATTCATAAGTGTTATGTCTACTCCATCTTTAGGGGAATGTGTAACAATAACTTTTTTAACTCTACCTATTAGCCTTTTTGAATTTATCACATTGTCGTGTATTCCGGATGAGTCTATAACTACATCAATATTGTGTGTTTCCCATGGCACAGAGGATATTTGATTTTCATTGTAAACAGATATGGTTTTGTCTCCAACTTTTATCTTATTTCCATTGACAGTTACTTTTTCATCAATTTTTCCGTATGTAGAGTCATACTGGAGGAGATAAGCGATATTATTCACATCAGGATCTATATCATTTATAGCTTCAATTTTATATAATTTATTTTTTAAGTTTATTCTAAAGAAAGCCCTTCCAATTCTTCCAAATCCGTTAATTCCAACTCGTATCATATTTCATCAAAATTAGTTATCACTTTGAAACAATCGAACTCTAGATCAACTTTTCTAATAGATGTATATCCATTTACAAATATAAAGTCAAAACCGAATTTGTTTGCAACAAAATTATCATATTTACTATCTCCGAAATATATAGATTTTCCAGTGAGTTTTAAATTATTGAGATGATCGATTTTGGTCAAAGGACCCCCACCTATGTAATTAAAAAACCTTTTTATTTTTTTATATTCAATTAGAAATTTCAGTTCGTTTTGATCTGCACCACTAAGGACAAGAAATTTCAAATTTGGGGATTCCCACTTTTTAAGAAAATCTTTTACCCCAAATACAAATTTACTATCTACTAAACTTTTCATATTTAACTTATTATAGTCATCTAAAACGTGGTTTAATATTTGTCTATTTTGTATATGTTTTTTTAGTTTAATTTCTCTGGGAATACCTGGATTTGAATTAAAGTATTGTAAACATGATTTTGATTTTTGTGGACTTAAATACTTTTTAATGGTTTTTTCTATATTATTTTCTTTTAAAGTATTTGTGTCAAGAATTACTCCGTCAAAGTCAAAGATGATATTTCTATATTTATTTAAATCAATCATTAATTTTTTGAGCTAAAACCCATACATGAGAACTGAGATTAGAATCTTGTAGAAATTCTTGAAATTTCTTATGAACTTTTTCACCTCTTTTTTCAATAAGATACCTTATAAATTCTGGTATAATCAACTCATTTGAGTCATTCATTTTATTAATTACTAAGTCAAGGTCTAATTTACCAGGCGTTGTAATTGAGATTTCTTTCAAATCATTTGAATTAAGAATTTTTTTAATTCCCTCTATAGACATAAAGTTAATGTGATGGGGTGGAGAAATACTATTAGAATTTTCTCCCAAGGTCAATAGATCAAAACCACTATATGTTAATGTAGTAAACAATATAAATCCACCCTTATTTGTAATTTTCTTTAAATCACCTATAAACAGGCTAGGATTATATAAATGTTCAAAAACCTCAAAAGAACATACAAAATCGGCACTTATTTCACCGCAATTAATATCTTCAATTTTTTTTTCGATTACTACCAAATTCCTTTTTTTGCAGGCGGCTGCTAAATCTTTGTTTGGTTCAATACCTATTATGCTTTTGAAAATATTTAATTTTTTTATTTCCTCTAAAAAAATTCCATAACCAGCTCCTACATCAATTATACTGTCATGATTTTTTATTTTATTTGATTTTAAAAAAGAGTATATTTTTTTTGCTCTAGGAGCGTATATTTTATCTCTTCTAGGCTCAGAAGTTTTAGGATAAAAAAATTCTGCCCAATATTTGCTAGAATTTGATTTTTTGTAGAAGTCAGATATCATTCTGGGGCTTGGTCGAGGAGAAACATAAAGACTAGAGCAATTCTCACAAAACCTATAAATGAAATCATGTTTTATAAATTTTATTTTATTTGATTTAGTGTCACATGCTGGACAGTTAATTTCAACAAACTTCGACTTATCAGCAAAATAATTTTCGATATCTAATTTGGATAGTCTTAAATACTCTTCAAATATTTCTTTGGGTCGAATTTCACTCTCCTTCATAAAGTTCTAAATATTTTTTGGCTGTATCAATAATTCCTTCTTTAATAGAAATTCTGGTATCCCATTTAAGTTCTTTTTTCAATTTTAAGTTGTCAGCTAATGTTTTGAAGGGATCTCCTTTGGTTGAAGCTAAATATCTCACACTGTATTTTTTTTTATTAAAAACCTTGAGGAGTATTTCAATTATTTCCTTAATCTTTATAGATTTTCCTGATCCTAGATTATATGTTTGATTATAAGTTTTGTTCTCATTTTTGGATTTAATTAAAGCATCAGTTACATCTTCAACGTGAATTAAGTCTCTTTCTCTGTCTCCAGATCCTTTGACTATTATTGTTTCACCATTAATTAAATAACCAAGATAAATGCTTAGTAAACCTTGATCAAGATTTGTGACATTCTGACCAAAACCATACACAGAATAGAGCCTGAATATTGTATAATCAAAATCCATTTCTGTCTTAAAAATTTTACAATAGTATTCTCCTACTAATTTGTGAGCACCGTAGAAAGATTCAGGGTTTTTTATAGAATTTTCACCTGTTGGAAACTTACAAGAGTCTCCGTAAACACTCATAGAGCTGGTATAAATAAATCTTGTTATTTTTTTTGATTTCGCAAATTTTAACAAGTTGAATGTGGACAATTGATTAAAGTTTAAATCTTTGATTGTTTTTTCAAATGAGATTGCATTAGATGATTGTGCTGCAAGATGGTATATAGATTCTATGTTATAGCTTTCTAGCTTTTTGAAGTTGGAATAATCAGATAAGTCAAATTTCAAAAAAATCACTTCACTATCTAAAGATTTAATATTTGAATTTGAGAGATTATCAATAATTATTACTTTAAATCCAAGTCTAACAAGTTTGCTGGTAAGATGAAACCCTATAAAACCCATTCCTCCTGTTACTAAAATGTATTTAATTTTTTTATCCATTTTTTCCTTATAAAACTAAAATAGTTCCGACTAAAATTTGGAGTTATGTAGATTTATACATTTTAAATTTATAGGATCTGATTACCCCTGAATTAAATTAGTTGCGTAAAGCAAATATAGTTGAATTTTTAAAGTCATTAACACGACTTTAATTATATTTATCATATACTTAAAATGACTTTTTCTGTAATTATACCGACAAAAAATCGACCTAAAGAATTAATTAAACTTTTTGATTCTTTGATTCTTCAAACATATCAACCAGATCAAATCATTATAATTGATCAAAGTGAGGAAGAAAATGTAATAAAACAAAAAATAATTAAAAAAATGATGGATACAAAAATATCCTTAGATTACATTCAGGATAAGTCAATTAATGGTCTAGTTCAGGCAAAGGCATATGCCTTAAGATTTAATAAATCTGAAATAATTACCTTTTTTGATGATGATATTGTATTAGAGAGAAAATATCTGGAAAATATCAATAAAGTATTTGTAAAAGAAAAAAAAATAATTGGTGCTAACGGGGTCATTTTAAATCTTCCTAAAAAAAGCTTTTTACACAGATTTTTTTTTAAAATAAGCCATGTTGGAATTTTTAGCGACAACAGATACGATGTTGTTAATTCTATTAATGAAGAATCAAAAGAACCCAAGCTGGTTAACACTCTAAGCGGGGGGCTATCTTCTTGGAGAAAAGAAGTTTTTAAAGAAGTTTATTTCGACTCAGCAAATCACTTTCACGCATATGAAGATAAAGAGTTTTCAATAAGAATTAACCAAAAATACCCAAATAGCATGTATATAATTCCTGAAGCAAAGCTGAATCATTTCCATTCAAAAATAAATAGAGAAACCATTTTAAAGTTGACTAAAATGAATGTTTATGAAATAATCATGATTTACAAAAAAAACAGAAAAGTCAGTTTTTTTGGGGTGGACTTATTAGTCCTACTTTTATCATTTATGGCTAAAGCAATCTTTAGTTCACTTTTAAACTTCCATATTGGAGAAGTTAAAAGCTTTTTTTTAGGTCTTAAAGAGGGGTTTTTCTATAAAATTAAGACTAATGGCAGATAAAATTGGAATTATAGGGATTGGATATGTGGGTCTTCCTTTAGCTCTCATTTTCGCCAAAAAATATGAAGTGGTAGCTTTTGACAAGAACAAAATCAGAATAAACGAATTAAAAGGTGCTTACGACCGAAATAAACAAGTAAAAAAGACAAAAATTAAAAATAGAAACTTACTATTTACTCACTCCATAGAACAATTAAAAAAATGTAACATTTACATTGTTACAGTTCCAACTCCAATATTTGATAATAAAACCCCAGATTTGAGATTTATAGAAAATGCATCAAAATTAATTGGTAAATTATTATCTAAAAACAATATTGTTATTTATGAGTCAACCGTTTATCCAGGTGCCACAGAAGAATTTTGTGTACCTATTCTTGAAAAAATATCGGGTTTGGAAGTAAATAAGGATTTTCATATTGGTTATAGTCCAGAGAGAGTCAATGTTGGTGATAATCTAAATAGTATAGATAAAGTTTCAAAAATTGTTTCTGGTTCAGATACCAAAACACTAAATCAACTATACTTTCTTTATAAATCAGTTTTGTCATCGGAAATTTATAAGGTATCTTCAATCAAGGTTGCTGAAGCTTCCAAGATTACTGAGAATATTCAAAGAGATGTAAATATTGCGCTCATTAACGAATTAGCAATAATATTTAATAATTTAAAAATTGATACAAGTGAAGTTATTAAAGCTGCTTCAACGAAATGGAATTTTAATAAATATCAACCAGGACTTGTTGGTGGTCATTGCATTGGAGTAGATCCCTACTACTTGGTTCATAAATCAAAATCTCGGGGGTTTACACCAAAAATTATTTCAAGTGCGAGAAAGGTAAATGAGAAAATGCCAGGAGAAATTTGTAAAATTTTAAAATCTAAGGCAAAACAACATGATTTAAATCTAAGAAGGAGTTCGGCTTTAATTATGGGTGCCTCTTTTAAAGAGAACGTAAAAGATATCAGAAATTCTAAATCTATTGATTTATATAAAAAACTATGTAGAATTTTAAATGATGTGGATATTTATGATCCAATTTTAGATTATGAAAAAGAACAAGATAAATTTCCAATTTCCAATCAAATAAAAAAACAAAAAAAATTTGATATAATAATTCTATCTGTTGCACATGATATTTTTTCAAAAATTAACCCTGTGAAATTCTTAACTAAAAATGGGTTTGTATTTGACATAAAATCTTTTTACAAAAGACATCCAAAAATTTATAGGCTTTGATTTTTTAACAAACATTTTCAAAATAAAACTTTTCCCATTCTAATAAAATTTTTTCTTCCGAAAAATTCTGTTTAACATATTTTCTTCCATTTTCCCCCATTCTTTTCATTTCCTGTCTATTATTTATTGAATAAATTAAAAGTTTAGTCAATTCTTCTATATCACCAGTTTTAAATATCAAGCCAGTTTTTTTATTAATAACAGTATCTTCTAAACCATAAGTGTTACTTGATATTATTGGTTTTTTTAGAGAACAGGCTTCAATTACAGATGATCCAAAACCTTCGCGATAACTTGGAAGACAGAATGTATCGCATACTTGAATTATATTTTCTGGTCTATTATCGTGTGGAAGATAAAAAATTCTTGAACTTTGTTTTAAGTTTTTTACCAAATTTTCTTCATCATCTCCAACTAAATACAGAAGTGCATTTTTTCTATTATTTATTTTGAGGAAAGCATCAACTAAATCTAAAATACCTTTATCTCTTTTAAGGCGACCCAAATACATAAATACCCATTGGTCATCACTTATATTTAGTTTTTTTCGCAATTTCAATCTAATCTCATCACTAGGGTTAAATTTCTCAAGAGATACACCAGATATTGACCCTTTCCCCAAAACTTTTGCATCTTTATTTACAATCTTATGTCTAATTAAAAAATCAAGTTGAGATTTTCCATCTGTTAAAATTAAAGTTGAAAATTTAGAAATTAATTTATCGATAAAGATCAAAATACTTTTCATGAGTCCTTTTTTATTAAACCACACTTGGCCAGTAAAAGTGTGTATCCTTATTCGAATACCCGACAAGTATCCTCCAAGCATAGCAATTAATCCCGCTTTTGGTGATACACTATGAATAGCATGAAATTTATTTTTTTTAAAAAAATAAATCATTCTTATCAAACATATAAAGTCTTTGAAAATATTTATGTTTCTTACTATTTCAAAATGAAAAACTTTTTTAGCATTAAGTTTATTAATTAATTTTTTATGGTGATTATTTAAATTTACAATTAAATAAACCTCATAAACTTTAGAAAGTTTATTAATGGGTCCATTTAAGAAAGAAGATGCGGTTAATGGGCTTGAAACAATGAAACAGATTTTTTTCATTTTATTCTATTAACATAATTGTTCAAAAAGTTAGAATAATCTAAGCTTAATTTATATCCAATTAAGGACTCTACTTTTTGAGTAGAAATTTTGGAAGTATTTGAAAAAAATCTCCTAATTTGACTAGTCTTTCTTGATATTTTAAAAAACGATACTAGATTTATTAAATTAAAAAATATATTAATAGGTAGCTTAATATATGTTTTTTTGTTTAAAACCTTTTTAGTTGACAACAAAAATTCCTCCAATAAAATGTCAGAGGAAATGTTAAAAGTCTCGTTTAATGCCTTTTCATTTTCAAATATTTTCAAGATTGTTTTTACTAGGTCGTCTAGTAAAATAAAATTAGCTATGATTTTTTTTGAAAACTTTAGGTTGATTCCCAATTTAGTAAAAGTAAGTAGATGGTCAATTATTTTTGATTTCATATTAACATCCAAAATTATGGATGGTCTTACAATAATAAACTTTAAATTGTTTTCTCGACAAGATTTAAATATATATTTTTCACTTAAAAACTTGGTTTTTTCGTAAATATTAAATTGTTTTTTATAACTATTTTCATTTATTAATTTTGATTTATTGAAGTCAAATATGCCAATACTAGATAAGTAAATAAAAGTTATGTTTTTATTTTTAATGCTATCGACAAGAATCTTTGTACTATTATAATTAGTCTTCATCATCTTTGTTTCATCACTTAACTCTGATGCTAGGTGAAAAAGAAATTTTATCCTTTTTAAAAAACTTGATACTTTTTTTCTATCAGGATTTAACAAATCGATTTTATAAGTTTTAATATTAGGGTTTTTTTTAAAATTGTCTGGATCACGGGATAGTACATGAAGTATATATCCATTTTCAAGTAGATTTTGACATATTTTTGAACCAATTATTCCTGATGCTCCAGTTATTCCAATAGTTTTCAACTTTTTTTATTGTTATAAAGTATTTAAATATAAAACACATCTACTTATTTCATCATATTATTTTCTAAATTTGAATGAATTTTAATAGTAAATGTTCAAATACGTTTTTTTCAAATCCTTTTTTGACTTTTCACTTTCTTTTTTGATATTGATATTAATCTCACCATTCATACTATTTGTTTTAGTCATACTATTCATCGATTTAAACGAAAGTCCTCTTTTTATACAAAAAAGACCTGGTTTTAAAGGAAAAGTTTTTAGTTTATATAAATTCAAAACCATGAAAACTGTATTGGACAGTAAAGGCAATTTACTTTCTGACAAAATTAGATTGACACTTACGGGGAAAATACTTAGAAAATTGTCAATTGACGAACTACCCCAACTTTTTAATATTTTAAGAGGAGAAATGAGTTTTATCGGACCAAGACCATTACTTTTAGAATATCTTTCGTTATATAGTCTTGAACAGATGAAAAGGCATAATGTTGTTCCTGGCCTATCTGGTTATGCTCAGGTCAATGGACGCAATTTAATTAGTTGGAAGGAAAAATTTAAACTTGATTTATATTATGTTGAGC
>MDTD01140237.1_pt1 | contig 13367 bp, 10 predicted proteins | sample 811221 | NCBI WGS metagenome assembly MDTD01 (sample SAMN05326646, study PRJNA326480) | marine metagenome | isolation source: seawater | place: Pacific Ocean: South West | collected 2011
TTATAAAGAAAATATAATATTGCAAAGTCTCTACAAGGCTGCAAGAACACAAGAAATTCCAATAAATATTATTATTGAGTTTGCAAGAATTTATGGATTTGAAGTTGATTTTCAAAGAGATATCAGAAAAAAAGATTCATTTCAAATAATGTATGAAATATTAATTGATGATGACAAAAGATTAATTGAAACCGGAAATATTTTATATGCTAATTTAAAATTAAGTGGAGAGAATATTCCACTTTATTATTTCGATAAAAAAGGAAGTGAAGGTCATTACGATAAAAGTGGCAAAAGTATACAGAAAGCATTGATGAAAACTCCAATAAACGGTGCAAGACTATCTTCCCCGTTTGGTATGCGCAAACATCCAATAGACGGCTATAATAAAATGCACAGAGGTACAGACTTTGCAGCACCTATGGGTACTCCAATAATGGCATCAGGAAATGGAGTAATAAAAAAAGCTGGGTGGTGCGGTGGTGGTGGAAATTGTGTTGTAATAAAACATAATTCAACTTATCAGACTGTCTACGCCCACATGTCGAAATTTGCAAAAGGTATTAGAAGTGGAATAAGAGTCAAGCAAGGTCAAACAATTGGCTATGTTGGGTCAACTGGAAAGTCAACAGGACCTCACTTACACTATGAAGTTATTGTTAATGGAAAAAAAATAAATTCACAAACATTAAAACTTCCCTCTGGTAAAGTTTTAAAAGGTGAGGAAAGAAAATTGTTTGAAACAAAAAGAATTAAACTTGATGTGCAAAAGTCTGAGAAGATTATAGGATTAAATTAATTTGTTTCCGTTTGAATTTTGTCTTTAATATCACTTTCGTTCTCTGAGGAATTTTGAGATGTTTTTTCATTTTTATTTAATGATCCATCTTCTTGTTTAATGTTGTTTGAGTATCTTGATTTTTTGATTAATTCTTGTTCATTAAGTATTCTTGTAAAGTGATCGGCATGTTGGAAATAATTTTCAGAAAGAATTTTATCACCCCCTGAAAGAGCCTCTCTAGCTAAATTATTATATTTTTCGATTAATTTGGGTGCATTATGATTATTTCGTCCAGGCGCTTTTCTTTGAAAATTCTCGTTGTTTGAAAAACTTGAATTAAATTTGCTTCTATCTCCATTAGATTTATAATTTCTATCATTTCTTCTAAAGTTGTTTCTTCTACTATTATTATTATTTCTAAATGTTACCATAAATTTAATTATCTAATATTTTGTGCTAACCACACATCTGTCATTCTGAGCATAATCTTTAATCACTTTGTTTATATAAAACCCTTTATCTTTTAACAATTTTACGACTTTATTTTTTTGGTCATATGATATTTCAAGAACCAGATTTCCATTTTTTTTTATCAGCTCAGATGATTTATTTATTACCTTGCTGATTTCTGATAATCCTTCTAAACCACCATCAAGAGCTTTTTTTGGCTCAAATTTCACAATTTCTTTATCTAAATATCTTATATTATTTTTTTTAATATATGGAGGATTAGATATGATTAAATCATATTTGCCATAATTAAAATTGTCAATATCTGATTTAAAAAACTTTACTCTATTTTTAATTTTAAGATTAAGTGTGTTAATTTTACAAATATCAAGGCTTTTTTTACAAACATCAATGCCTATTCCATGAAAATTTTTTTTTTCTTTTAAAATTGATAGCAAAATACATCCCGATCCTACTCCAATATCTAGAACTTGAAGTCTATTTTTATATTTTGTTAAGCTTAAAACTTGGTCGATGATTAATTCAGTGTCAGGCCTAGGGATCAAAACATCCTTTGAAACCAAAAATTCATATTTCCAAAACTCTTTTTTTCCAGTCAAATAGGCTATTGGCTTTCCTTTTAATCTTTGCTTAACATAATCTTGGAAGAGGAGATATTTTTCTTGGCTTAATATTCTATTTGATTCAAGAATTATTTTTTCACGAGTTTTTTTGATAGTTAAAGACATCAAGATTTCACTATCAAGCTGAGGAGTTTTAATATTATTTTTGATGAACAAATCTTTAGCTTCTAGTATTGCATTATTAATATTCATAAATTAAAGATTATTTAAACTTTCCTCTTGTGCTTGTAAAGTTAATGACTCAATCATTTCGTCAAATGCTTCCCCCTCTAAAAATTCCTCTAGTTTATGTAGAGTCAAATTAATTCTATGATCAGTCACCCTTCCTTGAGGGAAATTATATGTTCTTATTCTTTCTGATCTGTCACCAGTACCAATTTTATTTTTTCTATCTTTAGATCTCTCTTGATCAATCCTTGATCTTTCCAATTCATAGAGTCTTGCTCTTAAAATCTTCATACCTTTAGCTTTATTTTTGTGTTGTGATTTTTCATCTTGTTGTGAAACAGATATTCCTGTTGGAATATGGGTAATTCTAACAGCACTGTCTGTAGTGTTTACTGATTGACCACCAGGACCTCCAGACCTAAACACATCGATTCTTAAATCAGACTCATTTATTTTCAAATCAACTTCTTCAGCCTCAGGCAACACAGCTACTGTTGCTGCTGAAGTGTGCACTCTTCCTTGAGTTTCGGTGTCAGGTACTCTTTGAACTCTATGAACTCCACTTTCGTATTTGAGAGTCGAATAGATATTTGAGCCCTTAATAGATGCTATCACCTCTTTTAAACCACCAGCTTCACTTTTAGATATGGAAATTAATTCTAAGATCCATTTTTTTTTATTACTTACTTTCTCGTACATCTTAAAAAGGTCTCCAGCAAACAAACTTGCCTCGAGTCCTCCTGTTCCAGCTCTAATTTCAATAATAGCATTTTTCTTGTCAGCCTCATCTTTTGGAAGTAAGAATAATTTTAATTTTTTTTCATAACCAGCATGATTTTGTTCAAGTTCAATCATTTCTGTTTCAGCCATTTTTTTTAATTCTATATCTGTATTTGGGTCATCTAATATTTTTTTTAGTTCGTTTTTATTATCATCAAAAGAGATGTATTTTTTTGCTTCATTAACAACTTCATTTAAATCTGAATATTCTTTTGATTTATCTGCAAATAATTTTTTATCTATTTTGCCAGATGATAAATCATTTTCTAAAGTTGAATGCTTTTCTATCAATTCTTCTATCGTTTTTTTGGGAATCATTTACTTTTGTTCTAATTGAAGTGCCTTTTTTTGAACTTCCTCAACAACCTTATCAACAATATCGTCTGTTAAAACTTTTCCTGACTGGATACCTTTAAGATAAAGCATATTACTTCCTTTTCCTCCTCCGGTTATTCCAATATCAGTCATCGCTGCCTCTCCAGGACCATTAACAACACAACCAATTATTGACAAAGTGATAGGTGCTTTAATATGAGAAAGTCTCTTTTCCAGGATTTTAACTGTATCAATAACTTGAAAACCTTGTCTAGCACAGGAAGGACATGAAATAATTTTTACCCCTCTATTTCTCAGATTTAGAGATTTCAAAATCTCATTACCAACTTTTATCTCCTCCACTGGGTCGTCAGACAAAGAAACTCGAATTGTGTCTCCGATTCCATCAAGTAATAATGAGCCAAAACCAATTGAGGATTTTATTGTGCCTGGAAGAAAGCTTCCAGCTTCAGTTACACCCACATGTAATGGATAGTCTAATTTTGATGATAAGAGTCTATAAGCTGCTATTGAAAGAAATACATCTGAGGATTTTACACTTACTTTTAGATTAAAAAAATTTTCATTTTCTAAGATTTCAACGTTTCTAATTGCACTTTCTACTAATGCCTCAGGGCAAGGCTCTTTATACGTATCTAAAATATCTTTTTCAAGTGAACCGGCATTAACACCAACTCTAATAGCACAATCATTATCTTTTGCCGCATTTATCACCTCTCTAATTTTATTCTTATCACCAATATTTCCAGGATTTATACGTAAACAATGAGCTCCATTTTGTGCGGCCTCAATCGCTCTTTTATAATGAAAATGAATGTCTGCGACGACTGGAATACTAACTGACTCAACTATTTTCTTAAGAGCCTTGGTAGATTCTTCGTCTGGACAAGAAACTCTTACCAAATCTGCTCCAGCTTCTGTAATTTCTTTTATTTGTTTAATAGTCTCGTCTATATCTTTAGTTAAGGTATTAGTCATTGATTGAACTGAGATTGGATTATCACCTCCGATTTTTAAATTTCCAACCTTAATAACTTTTGTTTTTTTTCTTTTAATATCTCTAAATGGTCTGATGCTCATATCTTAACTATCTAATTTAAATTCTTTATGTAAAACCATTAAGGCTTTTTTAATATTTTTTTTATCAATTAAAACTGAAATTTTAATTTCAGAAGTAGAAATCACCTGAATATTTATGTTTTTTTCAGCCAAAGCTTGAAACATTCTAAATGTCACCCCAGGTGTAGTTATCATTCCAACGCCAATAATTGATATTTTTGATACTCCATTATTTACTAATAAATTTCTAAATTGAATATTTTTATTATCTAAAATAATCTTTTTAGTTTTGCTTAAATCCTCATTTTTAATTGTAAATGTAAGATCTGTTTCTTTACCTTTTGCAGAAATATTTTGAACAACCATATCGACATTTATTGAATTTTTAGATAAAGGCTTAAAAATTGATGCTGCTACACCTGGCTTATCTTTTACACCTACAAGAGTAACTTTAGCATCATTATGTGTTGATGATATTCCGGTAATTATTTTGTTATTCTTAATATTTGACCTTTTAGTAATCAGCGTACCAGGTTTTTTAATTAAAGATGATTTAACTTCAACATCTATTCTATTTAACCTAGCATCTTGTATTGAGGCTGGTTGCATCACCTTTGCTCCTAAGGATGCCATCTCTAACATTTCCTCATACGAGATATTTTTTATTTTTTTTGCTTTTTTCAATTTATTCGGATCTGTCGTATAAATTCCCTGTACATCAGTATAAATTACGCACCTTTCAGCTTTAAAAAATTTTGCTAACATAATAGCACTTGCGTCTGAACCTCCTCGTCCGATAGTTGTTATTCTTTCTTCTTTTGTAACACCTTGAAATCCAGTAATAATAGGTATTCCCCCCGCTTTAAGATATCTTAAAATCTTATTTTTATTTATTTTAACAATTCTAGAATTCTTATGTAAGGTCTCAGTAATTATTGGAATTTGCCAGGCTAACCAAGATCTAGCTCTAAATCCATTATGAATTAAACGTGCTGCAATTAATGAACATGCTACTTGTTCGCCTGAAGAAACAAGCACATCAAATTCTGTATCAGAAAAATCACCACTTATCTCTTTTGATTTTTTAATCAATTCATTTGTCTCGCCACTCATTGCGGATGAAACAACTATGACCTTATATTTTTTTTTTTTGTAATTACCTATGATATTTGCAACATTTTTAATCTTTTGTATTGTGCCAACAGAAGTGCCCCCAAATTTTAAAACTACAATTTTCATGATAAATATTCTTTAAATTTAAATTATATTGATTAAATACCCTTTGAATATAAAGTAAACCTATAGATGAAAACTAACACAATTAATAAAAAAGAAATAGAAAAATTTTCTAGAATTGCTGAAGAATGGTGGGATCCTGCAGGTAAATTTAAACCTTTGCATAAGTTTAATCCAATTAGAATTTCTTATATTAAAGAAAATATAATTAACACATTTAAACTCAAAAATAAAAAAAAACCATTAGAAAATGTTAAAATTTTGGATATTGGCTGTGGTGGGGGTTTGTTATCTGAACCTATGTATAGATTGGGAGCTAAAGTATATGGTATTGATGCATCAGATAAAAACATAAATGTTGCTAAATTGCATGCAGAAAAAAATGACCTAGATATAAACTATATTTGTACTTCACCAGAAAATTTTAAAACAGAATTAAAATTTGATGTTATTTTAAATATGGAAATTGTAGAGCACGTTGAAGATGTAAATTTTTTTTTAAAATCTTGTTCTAAATTACTCAGAAAGAATGGAATAATGTTTGTTGCTACATTAAATAAAACACTTAAGTCTTATATATTTGCAATAATTGGGGCTGAGTATATTCTGAGATGGCTTCCAATAGGAACACACGAATGGGAAAAATTTATCAAGCCCGAGGACCTAACTGATATTCTTAAAAATTATGATTTAAAATTAGATAAATTAAATGGAATGAAATTCAATATAATTAAAGACGAATGGAACCTAAGTGATGATAAATCAATAAATTATATTGGAAAGTATATAAAATCTTAATTACTTTTATCATTTACCCAAGGTATTGTTTCAGCTTCAATGCCTTCTTCCTTAAGTTCAGTAATTTCTTTTTTTGATGCGGTCCCATAAATTCCTTTTACATTTTTTTTTTTATCATAATGAATTGATCTGGCTTCATAAGCAAAATTTTCTCCTACATACTCAAAATTTTTTTTTATAAATTTTTGGTACTCTTTAATTCTTTTATTTATTTCTTTAAACTTTAAGTTTTTTTGATTTAAATTTTCTAATTTAGACTTTGTAATTAATTTAGGTGCCATTAAAGTTTTTTCAACATTTTTAGATTCACAAATGTGACAAGAAAGTAATTTTTTTTTGATTAATTTTTCATATTCTTTTGACGATGCAAACCAACTATCAAAAGAATTTTTACATTTTTTACAGATCAATTTGTATTTTATCATTATTTTAATTTAATAATTTTAGAAAAAAATTTACTCATTAGCTTCTATAATCAGCATTTATTTCGACATATTTTTTTGTTAAATCCATTGTATAGGTAATAAATTCTTTTGAGCCAGCTGAAATATTGACGATAACTTCTATATTATCATTTTTCATGTAACTTGAAACATCACTTTCATTGTAAACTGAACTTAATTTACCATTCTGAATAATATCTAAATTTCCAATTTTGATTGATAACTTTTTCAAATCAAAAATAACTCCTGCCTTACCTATTGCCATAATAATTCTTCCCCAATTTGGATCTTCTCCAGCAACAGCAGTTTTGAAAAGTAGTGAGTTAGCAATTGAAAAACCAATACGTTTTGCGTCCTTTTCATTTTTGCAACTTTCAACTTTAATACTAATAAACTTTGATGATCCTTCTCCATCTGCTACCACTCTTTTAGCTAAATTTAGTAAAACTTTATTCAATGCAATATCAAAATCTTGAATTTTGGGATCATTTACACTTTTTATTTTAGAATGTTTTGCTTTTGCAGTCGAAAAAAGAGTTACCATATCATTTGTACTTGTATCTCCATCACAACTAATTGCATTAAATGTATTTGAGATATTTTTTTTTAATAGTTTTTTTAATATATCATTAGAAATATCCGCATCTGTAAATATATATCCTAATGTGGTAGCCATATTTGGTTGTATCATACCTGAACCTTTTGCCACTCCAAAAATTTTTATTTTACTATTTCCAATTTCACAAATTTCCATTGCCATTTTAGGTTGCGTATCTGTTGTCATTATTCCCAGTGCAGCTTTCATCCATATATATTTATTTTGAGTGTATTTAATTTTATTTATCAACTCAGGAATTTTATTAACTATTTTTTCTTCAGGAAATCTCTCTCCAATTGTTCCTGTGCAACCAAATATAATATCTTTAGATTTTATTTTTTTTGGATGTTCTTCATCTTCAGTCTGTTTTTCACTTAATTTTTGTGAAACAATTTCTGCAATTTTTTCGAGACTTTTATAACCTTGTTTGCCGGTAAAACAATTCGCATTTCGAGAATTCACTATTAATGAAAATATTTTTTTTGATTTTTTATCTAAATTCCACTTGATATTTTCAGAAATTATCTTTGATTGAGTATAGACTGAAGCATAATTTGCTCCATCTCTAAAATAAAACATTACTAAATCATCTCTATCATTATCTTTATATAAATTAGCAGTTAAAGTAGATATTGATACTCCATCTAAATGATCTAAATCTTGAAATTCGGCCATTCTCTTATTCTTTGATTTAGAGGATAAAAAATTAGTAAAATTTATTCCCATGGTTTAAAAAAATTCTTTTATGATTATATTAAAGTATATAATTAAATAATAAATCAAAAACAAATGTTTAATCCACTAGGACTTTTCTCAAAATTAGTTAAATCTAACAATCAAAAAGAGCTTGATAGGATTGATAAGATAGTACAGAAAATAAATTCATTAGAAGAAAATGTTAAAAAACTTGAGGATAATGATTTTCCAAAAAAAACTTTAGAATTCAAAGAAAAAATCAAAAATGGAAAAAACTTAGATGAAATTTTACCTGAAGCTTACGCTCTCGTTAGAGAGGCTTCACGAAGAACTAGAGGTGAAAGACATTTTGATGTTCAAATAATTGGTGGAGTAGTTTTACATGAATCCAAGATAGCTGAGATGAGGACTGGAGAAGGTAAAACTTTAACAATTACTCTTGCCGCTTATCTAAATTCACTTGTAGGCAAAGGAGTTCATATCGTTACTGTAAATGATTATCTTGCCAAAAGAGACTCTTTGGAAATGGGAGAGATTTACAATTTTTTAGGTCTTACGTCAGGATATATAAATAATGACCAAAATGATCTTGAGCGAAAAAATAATTATAATTGCGATATAACTTATGCAACGAATAGTGAACTTGGCTTTGATTATTTAAGAGACAATATGAAGTATTCAAAAGATGAGATGGTACAAAGAGAACATTTTTTTTCAATAGTTGATGAAATAGATTCATGCTTAATTGATGAAGCTAGAACCCCACTTGTAATATCAGGGGCAGCTGAAGATAAGACAAATCAGTATCTTGCAATTGATAAATTAATTAAAAATTTAAATGAAAAAGATTATGAGATAGATGAGAAAGATAAAAATATACTTTTAACAAATGAAGGAATTAATAATGTCGAAAAAATTTTTTCTAATGCGGGTATTTTAAAAAATAATAATTTTTATGATCCTGAAAATTTAAATTTAGTTCATCATGTAAATCAAGCTTTACGAGCAAATCATTTGTTTAAACTTGGAAAAGATTACATTATACAGGATGATAATCTGAAAATTATTGATGAGTTAACAGGTCGAATTCTAGAAGGCAGAAGATTTGGAGATGGACTACACCAGGCATTAGAGGCAAAAGAAAAAATTGATATTCAGGCTGAGAATCAAACATTAGCTTCAATAACTTACCAAAATTATTTTAAACTTTATAAGAAGATTTGTGGTTGTACTGGTACTGCTGCTACTGAAGCAGAAGAATTTTATGAAATTTACAATCTTCCTGTTGTCGTAGTACCAACAAATAATAAAATGATTAGAAAAGATTTTAATGATCAAATTTTTAGAACTGAAAAAGAAAAAAATGATACGATTCTAAAAAAAATTAGGGAATGTCATAATTTAGGACAACCATTATTGGTCTTTACATCAAGCGTGAACAAGTCTGAAACGTACTCAAAACTTTTAAAAAAAGAAAATATCAATCATGTTGTTTTAAATGCAAAAAATCATGAAAATGAGGCAGAAATTATTGCCAATGCAGGTAAGGAAGGTTCAGTTATAATTACAACTAGTATATCTGGAAGAGGTGTAGACATTCAGCTTGGTGGGAAAAAAGGTTCAATTCAAGAAACAGAATTAAAAATAAATAAAGACAAAATAAAAAAATTAGGTGGTTTATTCGTAATTGGCACAGAAAGAATGGAATCTAGAAGAGTTGACAACCAAGCAAGAGGTAGGGCAGGACGCCAAGGTGATGAAGGTAGTTCAATTTTTTATGTAAGTCTTGAAGATGATTTAATGAGAATATTCGGTTCTGAATCTATGAACAATATTCTTGAAAAATTGGGTCTTAAAAATGGAGAGAGTATAGATCACCCCTGGATAAATAAAGCTTTAGAGAGAGCTCAACAAAAAGTAGAAGCAAGAAATTTCGATATTAGAAAAACATTAATAAAATTCGATAATGTGCTGAATGATCAAAGATATGTAATATTTGCACAAAGAAAAAGTGCGATGGAAAGTAGTCAGATTTTTGACTATTCAGACGATTTTTTAAACGAAATAACAAATGATTTGCTAAAACTAAAAAATTTAAAATCATCAAATCCCAAAAATAACGAATTTGAGACAAAACTAAAATTAATAGTGGGAAAAAATTTTGAGGAAAATGAATTTAAAGACTCAATCTCTTTAAATAATAATGAATTCAAAGAAAAAATTTTTGGCTTTTTTAAAAATTCAAGAAATGAAAGAATAAAGATTTTGGGAGAAGATCAGTCAAAAGAAATCGAAAAAAGGATACTTCTTCAAACTATAGACATGAATTGGAAATCACATATTCAATATTTAGAACAATTAAGACAAGTTATTGGTTTAAGATCTTACGGTCAAAGGGATCCTTTGATAGAGTATAAAAAAGAGGCATTCGATTTATTTGAAAATTTACTAAATAAATTGAAGATCGATTTTGTAACTATATTAATGAATATGAAAATAGTTGAATCTTCTCAAAAAAGTAAACCAGATTTAAAACAAACTAAAATAGATCCTAAGTATATAGGAAAAAAAATGAGTAGAAATGAACCTTGTTTTTGTGGCTCTGGAAAAAAATATAAACGTTGTTGTGGAGCTCTATAAAAAAAGCACTAAAGAGATTAAAAATAAGAGAAACAATCCAATTATTGGAATTAAAATTTTATTTGATTTCATTATTGCTCCTAAATTATTTTTTTTAGTTTCTAAAGAACTTAAATCTTCTAAGTTACTTATAAATCCTTTGCTTCTTCCTATTTTTAAAAATTTATTTTTTCTATCATTAAAAATTTCTTCTGACGTCATCTCTTTAAAAAAATTCAAATTTTTAGTTATTGATTCCCTTATACTTGCTAAAATAAAATTTTTGTCCCTATGAGCACCACCAATTGGTTCATTCACAATTTCATCAACTATTTGAAGGTCAAATAAATCTTTGGCTGTAAGCTTCATTGCTTTAGCGGCATTAAGCATTTCTTTTGGATCTCTCCATAAAATAGTTGCACACCCCTCAGGAGATATTACCGAGTAAATAGCATTTTCCAACATTACAACTCTATTTGCAGATGCCAAAGCTATAGCTCCACCTGATCCTCCCTCTCCAATTATTATTGCTATTGTAGGAACACTTAACTTCATACAACACTCTATTGATTTTGCTATTGCCTCAGCCTGTCCTCTTTCTTCAGCACCAACACCTGGATATGCTCCTGGAGTGTCAATAAATGAGATAATTGGAATATTAAATTTATCAGCCAAAAGCATAAGTCTAATAGTTTTTCTATAACCTTCTGGCCTCATCATCCCGAAATTTCTTTCGATTCTACTTTCTAAATTTTCGCCTTTCTCCTGGCCTATAACTAAAACAGATTGACCATTGAATTTTGCAAAACCTGTTAAAACAGATTTATCTTCACCATAATGTCTGTCTCCAGATAATAAAATAAAATCATCAAACAAATTATCAATAAAAAATTTTGACTTTGGCCTATCCTCGTGTCTAGCAACCATTGTCGTTTGCCAAGGATCAAGGTTTGAATAAATTGATCTTAATTTTTCATCTAGTTCATTTTGAATTTTTGAAATTTGTTGAGTGTCTACCTCTGTTAATCCACTTTGATTAAATGGATCTTTAAGTTTTTCTAACTCAGTCTCTAAATCTTTTATTTCTGTTTCAAAATTTAGGTAATTTTTCATTATGATTTATTTATTACATATGTATGAAAAATGACAATAAAATGTCAATGCTACTATTAATTATTTGACTTAGTTTTATGGGGGTTTACAAAAGTGATAATGCCTGAAAATTATCATAATGTTAATAATTTAAAAGTTTCTGAAAAACTATTAAAATTTGTAAATGAAGAGTTACTAAAAGATTTAGAAATTTCCTCTGAAAAATTTTGGTCAGGTTTTGAGCAATCACTACATGAATTAGCTCCACAAAACAAAAAATTAATTGAAATTAGACAAACCTTACAAAAAAAAATTGATGATTGGCATATCAAAAATAAAGGAAATGAGATTAAAATTGGTGAATATAAAAAATTTTTAAAAGAAATTGGATATCTAAAAGATGTAGGGCCAGATTTTATAATAGAAACTTCTCATGTTGATAGTGAAATTACTGAAATTGCTGGTCCACAATTAGTAGTTCCTATAATGAATGCAAGATATGCTCTAAATGCCGCAAATGCTAGATGGGTAAGTCTTTATGATAGTCTATATGGAACAAACATAATTGAGTCTGAGGAAGGAGGGAGTGAAAGATATGACCCAAATCGTGGTCAAGAGGTGATAAAGTATGTAAGAGAGTTTTTTGATAAACATGTGCCAATTGATGGAACAAGCTGGAAAAATATTGCTGCACTAAAAGTAATCAATAAAGATTTAGTAATTTGCAAAGATGATTACGAATACAAATTAAAGAATAAAGAAAAATTTATTGGCCACAGAGGTGATGCAGACAAACCTTCGGCTATAATAGTAAAAAATAACAATCTTCATTTTGAAATAATAATAAATCCAAAAGCTTTTAGCGCAGCCCATGACATTGCTGGTATCAGTGATGTAATAGCTGAGTCAGCTGTTTCTACGATTTGTGATAATGAAGACAGTGTAGCTGCAGTAGATGCAGAAGATAAAGTTATTTGTTATAGAAATTGGCTAGGCTTGATGAAGGGAGATTTGAAAGTACAATTTGAAAAAAACGGAAAAAAATTAGAGAGAAAACTTAATCCTGATAGAAGCTATATTTCAAAAGAAGGAAAAGGTTTAAAATTACATGGAAGAAGCCTTCTATTGATAAGAAATGTTGGACATCTTATGACGAATTCATCGATAATTTTAAAGGATGGAAGTGAGGTTCCTGAAGGTATAATGGATGCTTTCATAACAACAACAGCTGCTCTGCATGACTTTAAAAGAAAAAAAAATTCAAGGACAGGTTCTATCTATATTGTAAAACCTAAAATGCATGGCCCTGATGAGACTGCATTTACTGATAAGATTTTTTCAAAAGTTGAAGAATTATTGGGATTAAAGAAATATACTTGTAAAATCGGAATCATGGATGAGGAAAGAAGAACCTCTGCAAACTTAAAAGAATGTATAAGAACTTTAAAAAATAGAGTTTTTTTCATAAATACAGGTTTTTTGGATAGGACAGGAGATGAGATGCATACGTCAATGGAGGCTGGACCAATGATTAAAAAAGGTGACATGAAATCATCAAAATGGATTTCCGCATACGAAAATAATAACGTTGATATTGGATTGAAATGTGGTTTTTCTGGAAAAGCTCAAATTGGAAAAGGAATGTGGGCGATGCCTGACAAAATGAA
>MDTD01076033.1_pt1 | contig 13365 bp, 27 predicted proteins | sample 811221 | NCBI WGS metagenome assembly MDTD01 (sample SAMN05326646, study PRJNA326480) | marine metagenome | isolation source: seawater | place: Pacific Ocean: South West | collected 2011
ATTCACGGTATTAAAACACAAAAAAAGGCGATGATACCATCGCCCTTTTTTCAACATATGTTAATTTCTTTTTGAAATTTCAGTCTATTTATCTTTTTTAGGCTCTTCATCAGTTTCATCCTTAGTAGATGAATCTTCATCAGCTGGTGGAGCTTCTTCTGTTGCTGTTTCTGCCATTGGAGCTTCCTCTATTGCTGTTTCTGCAGTTGGAGCTTCCTCTGTTGCTGTTTCTGCCGTTGGAGCTTCCTCTGTTGCTGTTTCTGCAGTTGGAGTTTCCTCTGTTGCTGCCTCAACTACTGGAGCTTCTGCATTCGAATTGGTTTCACCAGATTTCTTACCACCTCTTCTAGATCTTCTTGTCGTCTTTTTAGTTTCTTCTTTTGTATATATCTCATTGAAGTCAACCAATTCTATCATACACATTTCAGCATTATCACCAAGTCTGTAACCAGTTCGGATGATTCTTGTGTATCCTCCATTCCTCGTTGCGATTTTAGGAGCTACATCTCTGAATAATTCAGAAACTGCCTCTTTATTTTGAAGGTATGAAAAGACAGTTCTTCTTGAATGAGTTGAATCTGTCTTGGACTTAGTAAGTAAAGGCTCAACATATACTCTCAAGGCTTTCGCTTTCGCCAAAGTGGTAGAAATGCTTTTGTGCTCAATCAATGAGCAAGCCATATTAGAAAGAAGACTTTTACGGTGTCCCTTTTTTCTACTAAGGTGATTGTTCTTTTTTCCGTGTCTCATTTTCTTATTCTTTGTCTAATTTATATTTAGATACGTTCATTCCAAATGTCAATCCTTTGTTGTCTACTAAATCCTCTAATTCAGTTAATGATTTCTTACCGAAATTTCTGAATTTTAGTAAATCTGCTTTCGCATAGGAAACTAGGTCACCCAGAGTTTCAACATCAGCTGCTTTCAAACAATTCAGTGCTCTCACGGATAAATCCATGTCTACCAACTTTGTTTTAAGCAATTGTCTCATATGAAGTGAAGTTTCGTCAAATTCTTCTGTTTCAGATTTGGCATCACTTTCAAGAGTAATACGTTCGTCAGAAAACAACATGAAGTGGTGAATAAGGATTTTTGCAGCCTCTTTCAACGCTTCTTTCGGATGAATTGATCCGTCCGTCTGAATGTTGAAGATTAATTTTTCATAATCCGTTTTTTGCTCTACTCTGAAGTTGTCAATTGTGTATTGAACATTTACGATAGGAGTAAATATTGAGTCAATAAATACTGTTCCAAATGATGCTGTCGTTATTTTGTTTTCTTCAGCTGGAGCATAACCTCTTCCTTTGTTGATCGTTAATTCCATCTCAATTTTAACTGAAGACTCCATGTGACAAATCACATGATCAGGGTTCAATACCTGAAATGCACTCGTAAATTTACCGATATCACTACCAGTTAATTTATCTTGACCAGCTACTGTTAAACTAACTGTTTCTGTGTCTGTTCCTTCAATTTGTCTTTTAAATCGAACTTGTTTTAAGTTCAAAATAATCTCAGTGACATCTTCTACAACACCTTTGATTGTTGAAAATTCATGATCAACGCCTTGAATTTTAATTGATGTAATTGCGAATCCTTCTAAAGAAGAAAGTAATATTCTTCTTAAAGAATTACCGATTGTAATACCGTATCCAGGTTCAAGAGGTCTGAATTCGAATTCACCATTGAATTCATCAGCATTATTCATTATTACTTTATCCGGTTTTTGAAAATCTAAAATTGCCATGTGTTTATAAGATTATTTAGAATATAATTCAACGATTAATTGCTCTTTGATATTTTCTGGAATCAGCTCTCTTGCAGGAACGCTCATTACTGTTCCTGTCATTTCTGCATTGTCCCATGTCAACCATTCAAAAGATTTGTCGCTGCTTGCTAAAGAAGCTGAGATTGCTTCCAATGATTTTGATTTTTCTCTTACTCCAATAACATCACCAACTTTCAATTGGTAAGAAGGGATATTAACCAATTCGCCGTTTACTGTGATGTGTTTATGAGAAACCAATTGTCTCGCACCACGTCTAGACGGAGAAATTCCCAATCTAAATACGACATTGTCTAATCTTCCTTCGCAAAGTTGAAGTAAGTTCTCACCAGTAATTCCTTTCATTCTAGATGCTTTTTCAAACATGTTCGAAAATTGTTTTTCAAGAATACCGTAAGTATATTTTGCTTTTTGCTTTTCGCCTAATTGGATTGCATATTCAGATTGCTTTCCCCGGCGTTTGTTTGGTCCGTGTTGTCCCGGACCGTAATTTCTTTTTTCTAAAGCTTTATCTGGACCAAAGATCGGTTCTTTGAATCTCCTAGCTATTTTTGTCTTAGGACCTCTATATCTTGCCATAACTATTTAATTTAATTGGGGAATCATGAATTAAGGCATTCCTTCGATGATTCTTAGTTCCCGTTTTGTTTATACTCTTCTTCTTTTTGGTGGACGACATCCATTGTGTGGTAGGGGAGTTACATCAACAATTTCTGTAACCTCAATCCCAGAGTTGTGTATCGCTCTGATTGCTGACTCTCTCCCGGCACCAGGACCTTTTACATATACTCGCACTCTTCTTAATCCAAAGTCATGTGCTTCTTGTGAAGCATCTTCCGCTGCTATTTGAGCTGCATAAGGTGTATTTTTCTTAGACCCCTTAAATCCCATTTTACCTGCGGACGACCAAGAAATAACCTGACCAGAAGTATTTGTCAAAGAAATAATGATGTTGTTAAAGCTCGCTTGTATATGCGCTTCTCCAGTTGCATCAATCTTGACATTTTTTTTCTTTTTTTGATTCGTTTTTGCCATTACTTTCGATCTATTTATTATTTAGTTACTTTTTTCTTGTTAGCAACTGTTTTTCTTTTCCCTTTTCTTGTTCTTGAGTTGTTCTTTGTTCTTTGTCCTCTCAATGGCAATCCTGCTCTGTGGCGAATTCCTCGAACACAACCGATGTCCATGAGTCGTTTGATATTCAACTGTACCTCAGATCGTAATTGACCCTCAGTTTTTATTTCATTAACCGCGTTTCTAATTGCTGATAACTGGTCATCATTCCAATCCTGAACCTTGATGTTTTCGTCAATTGAATTTTCTTTTAAAATTTTTTGTGAAGTACTTCTACCGATACCAAAGATGTATGTTAAGCCAACAACACCTCTTTTATTTTTTGGTAAGTCTATTCCTGCAATACGTGCCATAATCTATTAATTAACCTTGTCTTTGTTTAAATTTCGGATTCTTCTTATTTATAACATAAACACGCCCTTTGCGCTTTACGATCTTACAATCCGCACTTCTTTTTTTAACTGATGCTCTTACTTTCATTATTTCTACTTCTTAATTTATTTATAACGAAATGTGATTCTACCTTTCGTTAAGTCATAAGGCGACATTTCTACCTTTACCTTATCACCTGGTAATATTTTTATATAATACATTCTCATTTTGCCTGATATATGCGCCAAAATGGTATGGTCATTTTCTAACTTTACACGGAATGTTGCATTTGGTAATGCCTCTTCTATAATTCCGTCTTGCTCTATTGATGCTTGTTTAGCCATAATTAAAATCCTGAAAATTCATTAGCACCTCTTCTTCCACGAACACGAGTACCGTCCATTAAGGTATCCATATGTCTGTTAAGTTGATAGGTTTCAATTTGTTGTAAAGTATCAAGAACAACTCCTACCATAATTAAGAGGGATGTTCCTCCGAAAAACATGGCAAAACCGTCATTTACACCCGATAGTTTTGCGATTGCCGGAACGATAGCAATAATTGCAAGAAATAAAGATCCTGGGAAGGTTATTCTCGAAACAACACTATCTATATGATTAGAGGTTTCTTCTCCTGGACGAACGCCAGGGATAAAACCGCCACTCTTCTTCAGGTCATCCGCAATTTTACTCGGATTGATCATAATGGCCGTGTAGAAGTATGTGAAGATTATAATCAAAACAGCTAGCAGCAAGTTGTAGCTAAAGCCATAAATATCTCCCAAATTCTTTGTGAACCAATTTCCTGTTCCATCTGCCGATGCAAATAACATTACTGGTATTGTCATGATGGCTTGGGCAAATATGATGGGCATTACACCGCTCGCATTAACTTTTATTGGAAGGTAATTTCTTGAACCTTGTTGACTTGCTGCTCTTGCGCCAACCACACGTTTTGCCGTATTCAATGGAATTCTACGTACACCCTGCACAATTAAAACTGTTGCTAAAACAACCACCATAAATGCTACCATTTCAACGACTAATTTGATTAAGTTTCCCTGTCCTACAGAAGCTCCAAACTCAGCAAAGAACGAACCTGGCAAACGAGACAAGATACCGACTGTAATCAATAAAGATATGCCGTTACCAATTCCTTTTTCTGTAATTCTTTCTCCTAACCAAACCGCGAACATGGCACCTGCAATAAGGATAATTGTCGTTTGTATCCACCAGAATTGAGATGCATCAGCTGGAATGGCACCTTTTCCACTTAAGTATAAATTCAAATAGCTAGGAGCTTGTAAAGCACAAATAGCAATGGTCAATAGTCGTGTGTAGTTGTTGATTTGTTTCCTTCCAGATTCGCCTTCATTCTGCATTTTTTGTACTGCTGGAACTGCCATTCCCAGAAGCTGCATGATAATGGAAGCACTAATGTAAGGCATGATTCCCAATGCCATGATGGATGCATTGGTGAATCCTCCACCAGAAAACAAAGACAAGAGATTTTCAAGGGTATTGTTTGGATCACTTGAGCTTTGTACAAGTGCATCATAATTTACACCGGGAAGAACAACAAAAGAACCGATTCTATAAACTAGAATAAGTCCTAAAGTCAATAGGATTCGATTTCTAAGATCCTCAACCTTCCAAATGTTCTTTATGCTTTGAATAAATCTCTTCATAGTTTAAAAGTTGGCAAAGTTAGTTAGATTTTTGAACATATACCACCTTTTCCTTCAATTGCAGCAATAGCTGCTTTTGAAAACCCATGGGCAGTTACATTAATTTTTGTTTTTAACTCTCCTCTACCTAAAACTTTAACCAAGTCATTTCTTGAGGTTAACCCATTGTCCATGAATACTTCAGGAGTGAAATCAGTAATTCCTTTTTCACTTGCAAGCATCTCAAGACTTGATATGTTTACCGCTTTGTATTCAACGCGATTAATATTTTTGAAACCGAATTTAGGCACACGTCTTTGCAAAGGCATTTGACCTCCTTCAAAACCTATTTTCTTCTTATATCCTGATCTTGATTTGGCTCCTTTATGTCCACGAGTTGAGGTTCCTCCATATCCACTCCCTTGCCCTCGAGCAATTCTTTTTTCTCTTTTCACAGAACCCTTTGCAGGTGTTAAATTATTTAAGCTCATTTCTTCTAACTTTATTTATCAATAACTTCAACGAGGTGTTTTACCTTATTTATCATACCTAAAATTTGAGGCGTTGCCTCTTTCTCTACAATCTGATTCAATTTTTTGAATCCAAGTGCTTGAATCGTTGCTTTTTGATTTGCCGGACGATTGATTGCGCTTCTTGTTTGTTTTATTCTTATCGTGCTCATGTTATTTAAGCTTAACCATTAAATATTTTATCTAATTCTACTCCTCTTTGTCGGGCAACAGCAACCGCATCTCTCATTTGCGATAATGCATCCATAGTCGCTTTAACAACATTGTGAGGGTTTGAGGATCCTTGAGATTTTGCCAATACATTGTGAACTCCGACACTTTCAAGAACAGCCCTCATTGCACCACCGGCAATTACACCAGTACCATCAGAGGCAGGCTTTAGCAGAACTTTCGCTCCGCCATATTTTCCTTTTTGAGTATGAGGTACAGTACCTTTAGCGATAGGGACTTTGATTAGGTTTTTCTTGGCATCATCGATTCCTTTAGTGATCGCTTCAACAACCTCTTTTGCTTTACCCAAACCATGTCCAACAACACCATTTTCGTCACCTACAACTACGATAGCTGAGAAACTAAATGTTCGTCCACCTTTTGTTACTTTCGTTACTCGATTAATAGCCACCAGCTTATCTTTTAATTCGATATCTGCAGATTTAACGCGATTCATTATTTGTGCTGCCATATTTTAAAATTTTAATCCTTCTTTTCTCGCGGATTCTGCCAAAGATTTAACACGTCCGTGATATAAATAACCGTTTCTATCGAAAATCACTTTTTCAACTCCTGATTCTTTCGCTTTTTCAGCAATAAGCTTACCTACCATTTCTGCTTGGGAGATTTTATTCACTTTTTGGGCTTCATCATTCTTGAGAGATCCAGAAGACGCCAAGGTTTTTCCGTTAACATCGTCAATAATTTGAGCGTAAATCTGCTTATTACTTCTGAAAACAGATAGTCTTGGAATAGAAGCAGTACCGAATACTTTTTTTCTAATTCTTCTTTTGATTTTCGCTCTTCTGAGAACTTTATTATTTGTCATTTCTCTAAGTTTATGTATTATTTCTTAGCAGCAGCCTTGCCAGCTTTTCTGCGAATATTTTCACCAACATATCGGATACCTTTTCCTTTGTATGGCTCAGGTTTCCTTAATGATCTAATTTTAGATGCCACTTGACCTAACAATTGTTTGTCATGAGATTCCAAAGTAACAATTGGAGCTTTACCTTTTTCGGTCACAGCACTTACTTTAATCTCCGATGGAATTTCTAAAATAATGGCATGAGAAAATCCTAAAGCCATTTCTAAAAGTTGACCCTTAGCTACAGCTCGGTATCCAACGCCATTGACTTCCATTTCTTTTTTAAACCCTTCACTCACACCAACAATCATATTGTTGACCAATGACCTATATAAACCGTGCTTTGAACGATGATCAGGATCATTTGATACGCGATTAAATGTGATCGTGTTGTCTTCTATCTTCATTTCAACACAAGTATCTATTACTTGAGTCAATTCTCCTTTTTTACCTTTAACAGTTACTGTATTTTCGGATTGAGTAATTTCGACTCCTTCAGGTATCGTTATGGGTGCGTTTCCAATTCTTGACATCTTTTCTAATTTTTAGTATACGTAGCACAGTACTTCACCACCTACATTCATTTGTTTAGCTTGCTTTCCCGTTATTACTCCTTTTGAAGTAGATACGATAGCGACACCTAAACCATTCAAAACTCTAGGCATTGTTGCGGAACCACTATATTTCCTCAGTCCTGGTCTAGAAGCTCTTTGTATTTTTGTAATTGCAGGTACCTTGGTGGATTGGTTATATTTTAGGGCAATCTTAATAATTCCTTGTTTGTTATCATTTTGAAATTTATAATTCAAAATAAAGCCTTGGTCAAATAAGATTTCGGTCATTGCTCTTTTTACATTTGAGCCTGGAATTTCTACAATTTTGGAACCAGCAGAACTTGCGTTTCTTATTCTGGTTAAAAAATCAGCTATTGGATCTGTATTCATTTTTTATTTCTTTAATAATTAATTACCAACTTGCTTTTTTCACACCTGGGATCTTACCAGCCAAAGCCATTTCCCTGAATGTAACCCTTGAAATTCCAAACTGACGCATATATCCTCTTGGTCTTCCCGTTAATCCACATCTGTTGTGCTTTCTGATTTTAGAGGAGTTTGCTGGAAGCTTTTGAATTTGCATCATTGCGTCCCATTTCGCGTTTTGAACTTCTTCTGAAGCATCGGTTGATTTTAAAATCTTTGTTAGTTCTTCCCTTTTCGCTTCGAAACGAGCAACTAACTTTTCTCTTTTGCGCTCACGCGCTTTCATTGATTCTTTTGCCATTTTCTATTTTTTTATAAATGGAAATCCAAATTGATCTAATAATGCTTTCGCTTCATCATCATTTTCAGCGGTCGTTACGAACGTGATGTCCATTCCTAAGATTCGATTGACCTTGTCAATATCGATTTCTGGAAAAATGATGTGTTCTTTTACTCCTAAATTGAAATTTCCTCTTCCATCAAATCCTTTTGGATTGATTCCACGGAAATCTCGAGTTCTTGGAAGTGAAACTGCAAGTAATCTGTCTAAAAAGTCATACATGCGATCACCTCTCAGTGTAACCTTAGTTCCAATGGGCATTCCTTTTCTTAATTTGAAGTTAGAAATATCCTTCTTTGAATTTGTTGTGATGGCTTTTTGACCTGCAATTTTGGTCATGTCTGCCGCAGCACTCTCAATGAGTTTCTTATCGGCAACGGCATCCCCCATTCCTTGACTTAAAACAATCTTAGTCAATTTCGGTACTCTCATTAATGATTTGTATCCGAATTGGTCAGTCAGAGATTTAACGATCTCTGATTGGTACTTTTCTTTTAATCTTGGCGTATAACTCATTACTTAATCACCTCCCCTGATTTCTTTGAATATCTGTTTAACTTACCTTTGTCATCAGCACGTTTACCTGTTTTGGTCGCTTCACCATTCACCACCAGCATTAAGTTGGACAAATGGATAGAACCCTCGCGCTCTTCAATATTTCCTTGAGGATTATTTGCACTAGGTTTAACGTGTTTTTTAATCATATTTAGTCCTTCAACTGTAGCTCTAAGTTTGTCACGGTCAATTCCAGTAATGGCACCTTCTTGTCCTTTAGACTCTCCGCTAATAACTTGTACTTTGTCTCCGACTTTTACGTGTAGTTTCTTTTGCATTTCTTAATGTTTAAAGCACTTCTGGTGCTAGTGAAACAATTTTCATAAAGTTGTTTTCTCTCAACTCTCTGGCCACTGGGCCAAAAATCCTTGTACCTCTCATTTCTCCAGTCTGATTCAAGATAACACAAGCATTATCATCAAACCTGATGTATGATCCGTCTGGTCTTCGAATTTCTTTTTTAGTTCTAACCACGACAGCTTTGGCGACAGTTCCTTTCTTCACCTGTCCATTAGGCATCGCATTCTTGACGGTAACAACTATTTTGTCGCCGATTGATGCATATCTTCTTTTTGTACCACCCAGTACACGGATGCATAATACTTCTTTTGCTCCTGAATTATCTGCTACTGCTAGTCTTGACTCTGTTTGTATCATTATTCAAGTTATTTAGCTCTTTCGAGAATTTCTACTAATCTCCAGTTCTTAATTTTACTCAAAGGACGAGACTCCATGATTTTCACCGTATCACCGATGTTACAATCATTTTTCTCATCATGAGCAACGAATTTGGATGTCTTCTTCACAAACTTCCCGTATTTAGGGTGTTTTACTTTTCGCTCAACGGCAACGACAACGGACTTGTCCATTTTGTCGCTAGTAACGATTCCTATTCTTTCTTTTCTTAAATTTCGCTTTTCCATTTTTGCAATTATTTTAAGCTTTTGCTTGTCTTTTAGTGACTTCTGTGTTTAATCGTGCAATCAATTTTCTCATACTTTTGATTCTCATAGGGTTTTCTATGGGAGCCATCTTATGTGTCATTTTAAGCGTTTCCATCTGAGATTTGAAATCCAATAATCTGTTATTGAGATCCTCATCTGATAATTTGATTATTTCTTGCTGTTTCATTTTTTTATTTTACTGGTACAACATAATCGTTACGCACAACGAATTTGCATTTTACTGGTAACTTTTGAGCAGCCAATCGTAAGGCTTCTTTAGCTACCTCATAAGGAACACCGTCTGCTTCGAAAAGAATTCTTCCTGGTCGGACTACGGAAACCCAATGGCTAGGAGCTCCTTTACCTTTACCCATTCTTACTTCTGCCGGCTTAGATGTTACAGGTTTGTCTGGGAAAATTCTAATCCAAACTTTACCTTCACGTTTCATATACCTTGTCACCGCGATTCTGGAAGCTTCAATTTGACGTGAAGTAATCCAACCAGGCTCTAAGGTTTTTAAAGCGAAAGATCCAAATGCAATTGAAGACCCTCTTGTAGCCAAACCTCTATTCCTTCCCTTCTGGGCTTTTCTAAATTTTGTTTTTTTAGGCTGTAACATTGTTCTTTATATTCTAAGATTATTTTTTCTTTCTATTACCCATACCTGGTTTTCTCATTCCACCAGATTTACCCGATGTCATGCCAATGTTCGGGGATAAATCTCTACGACCATAAACTTCACCTTTACAAATCCATACTTTAATACCTAAACGTCCGTATGTTGTATGAGCTTCGGCCAAAGCATAATCAATATCTGCTCTAAAAGTATGAAGTGGTGTTCTTCCGTCTTTATACATTTCAGATCGTGCCATTTCAGCACCATTTAATCTACCTGAGATTTTTATCTTGATTCCTTCTGCACCCATTCGCATGGTTCCTGCTATGGCCATTTTAATGGCTCTTCTAAAAGAGATACGCGCTTCAAGTTGTCGAGCAACAGCATCAGCTACCAAACGAGCATCAAGTTCAGGTCGTTTAACTTCGAAAATATTGATTTGAATTTCTTTTTTAGTCAGCTTCTTAAGCTCTTCTTTCAGCTTATCTACTTCTTGACCACCTTTTCCTATAATGACTCCTGGTCGCGCTGTATTGATTGTAACAGTAACCAATTTAAGAGTTCTCTCAATGATGATCTTAGATATGCTGGCTTTGGCAAGTCTTGCTTTTAAGTATTTTCGAATCTTGTCATCCTCAACAATTTTCTCTTTATACTTTGAACCACCAAACCAGTTTGATTCCCATCCGTGGATGTAACCTAATCTATTTCCTATTGGATTTGTTTTTTGTCCCATTTCTCTAATTATTTTGAGCCATCAACAACGATGGTGACGTGATTTGATCTTTTTCTAATTCTGTGTGCTCTTCCTTGTGGCGCTGGTTGAATTCTTTTCAACATGGCACCTCCACCTACTTCAATCTTGCTGACAATTAGATTTTCTTCAGTAATATCAGCTTCTTCATTTTTTTGTTCCCAATTCGCAATGGCTGATCTTAATAGTTTTTCAAGACTTTTAGCGGCATCTTTATTGCTAAACTGCAAAATGTTTAATGCTTTGTTTACTTCAACACCACGTATTAAATCAGCGGCCAATCTCATTTTTCTTGGCGAAATCGGTGACTTTTTCAATTGTGCTATTGCCATCGTTTTTTTATCTGCTTTTAGCTTTTCAGCTCTTAAACGTTTTCTTGCTCCCATAATTATTTAACGTTTCTTATCTTTTTTTCCCTCCATGACCACGGAAGTTTCTAGTCGGTGCAAATTCTCCTAATTTGTGACCTACCATATTCTCCGTAACAAAAACAGGAATGAATTTATTACCATTATGTACTGCAAAAGTCATCCCCACAAATTCAGGTGTTATTGTGGATGCTCTTGACCAAGTCTTAATCACAGACTTGCTGTTTGCTGCTTTTGCATCGTCAACTCTTTTCATTAATTTATAATGAACAAAAGGTGGTTTTTTTAATGAACGACTCATATTCTAATATCTATTTTTTTCTTCTTTCAATAATAAACTTGTCAGAGTATTTACTCTTTGCTCTTGTTTTGTAACCCTTTGCAGGAATACCATTTCTTGATCGTGGGTGTCCACCAGAATTTTTTCCTTCTCCACCACCCATTGGATGATCAACGGGATTCATAACAACTCCACGAACTCTTGGACGTCGTCCTAACCATCTACTTCGTCCGGCTTTACCTGAAACAGATAAATTATGCTCTGAATTCGATACAGATCCTATAGTGGCTAGACAAGTGATAAGAATCATTCTTGTTTCTCCAGAAGGCATTTTGATGATTGCAAATTTACCGTCACGTGCATTTAGTTGAGCGTATGTACCGGCTCCTCTTGCAATTGATCCACCCTTCCCTGGTTGTAGCTCAATATTATGAATAACGGTTCCAAGAGGAATATCAGCTAAATACATGGCGTTTCCCACATTAGGTTCAGCTTTCTTTCCAGAAATAACAGTATCTCCAACAGCTAGACCACTGGGAGCAACGATGTATCTTTTTTCACCATCTGCGTAAAACAGAAGGGCAATATTCGCTGTTCTATTTGGATCATATTCTATGGCTTTAACGGTCGCAGGGATGTCAAATTTATTTCTTTTGAAATCGATGACACGATACTTTTGTTTGTGACCACCTCCAATATATCTCATGGTCATCTTTCCATCGTTATTACGACCTCCAGATTTTTTCTTCTTTGCCAATAAGCTCTTCTCTGGAGTAGATTTTGTAATCTCCCCGAACTGCAAAGCCACCTTGTGTCTTTGTCCTGGCGTAGTTGGTTTAAACTTTTTAAGACTCATTTTCGTGCTTAATAATTGTTAAATAAATCAATTGTTTGTCCGTCAGCCACAGATACTATAGCTTTCTTCCATTTCCTGGCTTTTTCTTGAACAATACCTCTGTTGGTATATTTCATAGATGCTTTCCCTCCTCCAAAATTTGCTGTACGAACTTTAGTTACTTGAACACCATACATTCTTTCGATTGCATTTTTAATCTCGATTTTATTCGCAGTTTGAATAACCTCGAAAGTAAAGCGGTTCATCTGTTCAGATGCCGTTGTCGCTTTTTCAGTGATGATTGGTCTTTTTACTATTCCTTGTGTGTTTTGCATAACTCTTAGTTTAGTATATTTTCAATTTTCTTAATGCTTTCAGACGAAACAATAATTTTCGAGGCATTTAAAAGATCATAAGTATTAAATGAATCAGCGGTAACAACTTTTACCTTTTTTAGGTTTCTTGCACCTAAATATGCATTTTCATTTTTTTCACTCAATATGAATAGTACTTTTTCATTTTCGAGCTTTAATGAGGACATAAGTGCCTTAACGTCTTTCGTCTTAGAATTTAAAGAACTCAAATCATTGAGAACCATAATACTTTTGTTTTTTGCTTGAAATGAAAAAGCTGATTTTCTTGCCAATCGTTTGAGCTTTACATTCAACTTGAAGTGGTAATTTCTTGGTCTTGGTCCAAAAATTCTTCCACCACCAACTCTTGTACCAGATTTGATATTACCAGCTCTAGCTCCACCAGTTCCTTTTTGCTTTTTAATTTTTTTGGTAGATCCAGCAATTTCAGCTCTCTCTTTCGCTTTATGTGTTCCTTGTCTTTTATTTGCAAGATGTTGTTTAACATCTAAATAAATGGCATGATCATTAGGCTCTATTCCAAACACTTCTTTAGAGAGATTCACAGACTTGTCTGTTGCTGTTCCTTTCGCGTCGTATATTTTTAACTTCATTACTTTCTGATTGTTACGGTTGAACCATTGGCTCCTGGAACAGAACCCTTAACTATAATAATATTCTTGTCAGCAATTACTTTCAATACTTGTAGATTTGGCACTTTTACTTTTACGTTACCCGTTTGTCCAGCCATTTTCATTCCTTTGAAAACTTTCGCAGGGTAAGAAGCTGCTCCGATGGAACCTGGTGCTCTTAATCTATTGTGTTGTCCGTGA
>MDTD01197842.1_pt1 | contig 13365 bp, 12 predicted proteins | sample 811221 | NCBI WGS metagenome assembly MDTD01 (sample SAMN05326646, study PRJNA326480) | marine metagenome | isolation source: seawater | place: Pacific Ocean: South West | collected 2011
CAAGGAGTCGAACCCTGAACCTCCAGAGCCGAAATCTGGCGCTCTATCCAGTTGAGCTACGAGCGCATTATGTATTAATATTATAATATATGAAAAATACCATTAAATTAATTGTTGATCAAATTTCACATAAAAAAAGGATTGATACTTTTGTTTTTAAAAAATGTAGCGAACTTAGTAGAACAAGAATCAAAAATCTAATAATTGATAAAAGACTCAAAATAAATGGGGTAATTAATGAAATACCCTCTAAAAAAATAAATGAGGGAGATAATATTTCTTTAGAAGTTCCTGAGCCTAAAAAAAATTCATTAAAACCATTCAACTTTAAATTAGATATTATTTATGAGGATAGTGATTTAATTATAATTGATAAACCGTCTGGAATTTCTATGCACCCTGGACCAGGTAATTATGACAACACAATTGTAAATGCTCTTGCAAGCTATAAAAAAATAGAATTATCAACTTTAGGTGATGAACTAAGGCCGGGAATAATACATAGAATTGATAAAGATACCTCAGGATTAATTGTTATAGCTAAAAATAATTTAAGTCACGAAAAAATTTCAGAACAGTTTAGTAATCATTCAATCGACAGAATTTATAATGCATTAGTATGGGGTAAAATTAGACCTCAATCAGGAATTATTAATACATTAATTACTAGAAGTTCAAAAAACAGACAACTAATGGATGTAAGTTTCACAAAAGGAAAAAAGGCTATAACTAATTATAAGACTCTAAAAGTTTTTGAGGGTAAAAATATTCCCACACTAAGCTTAGTGGAATGTAAACTAGAAACAGGTAGAACACATCAAATAAGAGTGCATATGAATTATAAGGGAAATCAAATTGTAGGTGATAAAAAATATAAAAAAAAATATAAAATACTTAAAAGTGTAAGCAAAGAAATAAATGAAAAAATAATGAAATTAAATAGACAATTTCTACATGCTAAGGTTTTAGGTTTTAATCATCCAAAATCTGGAAAACGACTTTTTTTTGAGTCAAATCTGCCAAATGATTTAAAAAATATAATCAATGTGCTTGAAAAATCTAACTAATTTAATGTTGTAAAAAAAAAATTGTTAATTAAATAAATATTTTAATAATTATGAGTAGTACAAAAACATATAACTTGCCCATACTCTCAAATGAGGGTGGATTAGGTGCATATCTTTCTCAAATTAAAAAATTTCCTATGCTTGATGCAGAGGAAGAGTATATGTTGGCTAAAAATTGGAAAAATACAGGAAATGTTAAATCAGCTGAAAAACTTGTAACAAGTCATTTAAGATTAGTTGCTAAAATAGCAATGGGATATAAAGGGTATGGTCTACCATTAAATGAAATGATTTCTGAAGGCAATGTAGGATTAATGCAAGCAGTTAAAAAATTTGAACCAGATAAAGGATTTAGATTAGCAACATATGCTATGTGGTGGATCAAAGCAGCTATTCAAGAATATATTTTACGTTCATGGAGTTTAGTAAAAATTGGAACTACTACAGCTCAAAAAAAATTATTTTTCAATTTAAAAAAAATAAAAAGTCAAATTGCTCCTGAAACAGAGGGTGATCTTCGTAATGAAGATGTAAAAAATATTGCAGAAAGATTAGCTGTGAGTGAAGAAGAAGTCGTTTCAATGAATAGAAGATTGGCCGGTAAAGAACATTCCTTAAACGCACCTATTGGCGAAGATGGAGACGAATGGCAAGATTGGGTGATAGATCAAAATATGGACCAAGAATTAAAAATTGCTCAACAAGAAGAAATGGAGCAAAGAAAGGATTTGTTGTCTAATTCCATAAAAATTTTAAATGATCGAGAAAAAGAAATTTTATACTCTAGAAGATTAACAGATAATCCAAAAACTTTAGAGGATTTAAGTCAAAAATTTAAGATAAGTAGAGAAAGAATAAGACAAATAGAGAATAAGGCTTTTGAAAAATTACAAAAACATATGCTTAATTCTGCAAAGTCAAAAAATCTATTACCGGCAAATTAATCTTTAAAAGGACTCTCTATAAGTATCGTATCTTTTCTCTCAGGACTTGTTGATATACTAGATACTTTTGCTTCAACAAATTCCTCAATATATTTAATATATTTTTGAGCATTTTTCGGTAATTCTGAAAATTTTTTTATACCACATGTTGACATCTTCCAGCCTTCAAAAGATTTATATACTGGCTTAACTTTAAATTGTTTTTCAGATGAAGCCGGCAAATAATCAATAATTTCTCCATTTAAATCATAAGCTATACAAATTTTTATTTCATCTAATTCATCAAGGACATCTAACTTGGTCAATGCTATTCCATTAATTCCAGAAGTTTTAATAGTTTGCTTTACTAAAACACCATCAAACCAACCACATCTTCTTTTTCTGCTTGTTACTGTTCCAAATTCTTTACCTCTTTTCCCAAGTTTTTCTCCTATTTCATCTTTAAGCTCAGTTGGAAAAGGTCCTTCTCCAACCCTTGTGGTGTAAGCTTTTGTAATTCCTAATATATAATTTATAATTCCTATTCCACATCCAGATCCAGTAGCAGCCGAAGAGGCGACTGTATTAGAGGATGTTACAAATGGATAAGTTCCATGATCTACATCAAGTAAAATTCCTTGTGCGCCTTCAAATAATATTTTTTTTTTTGATTTTTTAAACTCATCGATTTTTTTCCAGGTTGGTTTAATATATTTTAGTATTTTTGGAGCGATTTTTAATAGCTCATCTTTAAGCTTATTTTTCTCATATTCTTTTACACCCATTCCTCTTCTTAAAAAGTTGTGGTGTTCAAGAAGCGATGTTAATTTTAAGTCTAAACTTTCTTCTGAAGACAAATCAATTACTCTAATCGATCTTCGTCCAACTTTATCCTCATATGCTGGGCCAATTCCTCTTCGAGTAGTTCCAATTTTTAAATCCTTAGAAATATCTTCTCTTAAGGAGTCAAGTTCGCTATGAATTGGTAAAATTAAAGTTGCAGCTTCAGATAAAAATAAATTATTTTCATTAATTTCTACACCCTCTTTTTTCATTTCTTCTATTTCATTAACTAAAGACCATGGATCGACTACAACACCATTTCCAATTATAGATATCTTATTTTTTCTAACTATTCCTGAGGGTAATAAGCGCAATTTATATGTTTTGCCCTCTATAACTAATGTGTGTCCTGCATTATGCCCTCCTTGAAATCTTACTACTACATCAGCTTCACTAGAAAGCCAGTCAACTATTTTTCCCTTTCCTTCGTCTCCCCATTGCGATCCAACTACTACTACGTTTTTCATTTGAATTTTTTATTTATGTTAAATGAGTTAAGATGATTAATTGGCCCATGTTTTTTTCCATATTTTGGTGCATTAGTTATTGCCTGATTTACATATTTAATGGCAATTTCACAAGATCTCTTTAACGATTTTCCACATGAATAATATGTGGCAATTGCTGAGGATAAAGTACAACCTGTACCATGAGTATGTTTTGATTTTATTTTCCGGTTTTTAAAAACATAAATTTTATTTTTTTGTAAAAGTATATCGTATACTATCTCTGATTTTAGATGGCCTCCTTTAATTAAAACATTTTTTGCACCTTTTTTAATTAATTTTTTGCCAGCTTTTATCATATCATTTTTTGAATTTATTTTTTGATTAATTAAGATTTGTGCTTCAGGTATATTTGGAGTTATCAAGGTAACTTCTTTTATTAATTTATCTTTCAAAACTTTTATTGATTTTTTATCAATTAATCTAGCACCTCCTTTTGCAACCATTACAGGATCTAGAATAATTTTTTTTACTTTAATTTTTTTTAAAGATCTTAAGATTGTATTAATGACTTTAGCATTGCTTAACATTCCAATTTTTATCGCATCAGGTCTAATATCTTTAGACGTAAATTCAATTTGTTTAGTAATTTCTGATGGAGAAACTGGAAAAATTGACTTTACTCCAGTGCTATTTTGAGAAGTAACAGCTGTTATCGCTGTCATTGCATAAGATCCCAGAGAACTTACTGTTTTTATATCTGCTTGAATTCCTGCTCCACCAGAAGAGTCTGATCCTGCAATTATCAATACTTTAGATTTTATTCTCAATTTAATTTATAGATTGTTTTACAAGATTAATACATTTCGTCATTAATTTTTTGTCATTTGTTTCGCACATTATTCTTATTTTTGGCTCTGTACCTGAAGGTCTTACTAATATTCTTCCCTTATTTTTTAAAAGTTTTTTAGCAGCTGTTATAGATTTTTTGCAGCTTTTAGAATTTATAATCAACTTATCCTTAGTATTAATGTTTATAAGCTTTTGTGGGATTTTTTTGAAGTTATTAAATAGTTCACTTGCTTTTTTTCCTTTTCTCATGGAATAAAGAATTTCTAAAGCAACAAGAATACCATCACCAGTAGTTGCGAAATTTCCAAGTATTATGTGTCCTGATTGCTCTCCTCCTAAGTTACATTTGTTTTTTTTCATGAACTCTTTTACATATCTGTCCCCAACATTTGCTCTTATAAATTTAATTTTTTTTTCTCTAAACAGTTTTTCTAAACCATAGTTTGACATTAATGTACCTACAACTCCACCCTTTAACATCTTCTTCTTTTTCCAACGTAAAGCAATCATTGCAATAATTTGATCTCCATCGATTATTTTTCCCATCTCATCACAAATAATTATCCTGTCAGCATCACCGTCTAAAGAAATGCCAAGATTAACCTCCTTTTTTTGTGAAAAAGATCTAATTTTATTTGGAAAAGTTGATCCGCAATTTGAATTAATATTTAATCCATTTGGAGAAGTGCCAATTTTAAAAACTTTTGCACCCAGTGATTCAAATATTTTTGGTCCTGCTTTATAACCGGCTCCGTTTGCACAATCGATCGCTATTTTAAGACCTTTTAATGAAAGTTTTTTTGGGAAATTACTTTTTAAAATATTTATATATTTATCATTTGCATCTTCTAATCTTTTTACTCTACCCAAAGAACTAGGTAAGGTTAAATGCTTTGAAATTTTTGTGTCTATTAATTTTTCTATTCTTTTTTCGATTTTATCAGAAAGTTTTAATCCATCTGGACCAAAAAGCTTAAGTCCATTATCTTTGTAGGGATTATGAGATGCTGTGATCATTATTCCTAGATTTGCACTCATTTTTTTTGTAAGCATAGCTAGTCCATTAGTTGGCAATGGACCAAGTGTAAAAACATGCATTCCTGCAGAAGCTAATCCAGATACTAAAGCTGGCTCTAAGGTATAACCTGATAACCTAGTATCTTTAGCAATTACAGCTGTTTGTTTCTTTTTTTTTAAATTTCTAAAATATGTACCTGCAGCTAAACCAAACTTAAAAAACATATCTCCGTTAATTTTATTTTTATTTACTGTTCCTCTTATTCCGTCTGTACCGAAGTATCTTTTGCTCATAAATTAAAAATAATTTTGTTAAATACTTTAATTGCTTGTTTAATTTCGTTTACATCGTGTACTCTTAAAATTTGCACACCTTGTTGTAAAGCATATATTGCAGTAGCCACGGTTCCTCCAATTCTCTCTTTACTATCATTGTTCTCAGCAATATCACCTATGAATCTTTTTTTTGATATACCTAACATTAATGGAAATCCTAATGAGTGAAAAATAGATATTTGATTTAATATAGTAATATTATGTTTCAAATTTTTTCCAAATCCAATGCCAGGATCTAAAATTATATTTCTATGATTTATTTTATTTGCTCTTAATAATTTCAATTTTTTTTCAAAAAAATCATAGATATCTAAAATTACATTTTTATATTTGGGGTTTTTTTGCATTGTTTTAGGGGTTCCCTTCATATGATGAAGAACGAATGGAATTTTTGTTTTTTTTAGTAAATCAACCATTAGATTATCATGATTTAATCCTGACACATCATTTAATAGATTAATACTATATGACAATGATTTTTTTAGAACAAAACTTTTTCTAGTGTCTACCGAAATGTAGATTTTATTTTTTCTGGCAAATTTAATCTTTGATCTAATTCTATTCCATTCAGAGATACTATCTACAGTATCTGAATTTGGCCGGGTTGATTCACCACCAATATCAATTATATCCGCTCCGTCTTTTTTAAGTTTTTTTATATGTTTAAATGCTGAACTTGATTTTAAATATTTGCCTCCATCAGAAAAACTATCTGGTGTAGCATTAAGTATTCCCATTATTAATGGGTGTGAGTTATATTTTAAATTTTTTATGTTTTTAGATTTTATTATTTCTTTAAGATCTTTTAATATTTTTTTTTTTATATTTGGCTCTAATTTTTTTATATCTTTAATTTTAATAATTATATTTTTTCTTCTTGTAATTAATTCGATTGAGTCAAACGAAATTAGCTTGTTACCATGAAGAGGTAAGCTAATTTTTTTTTTTATATTTTCTTTTGATATCTTTCCATAATAAAAATTACACGCCCTTGTGTAATATTTTACCATGATGTTAATGAACTATTTTTGGTTTTAGTCCAATAGACCCTAGGGCTGAGTCTTTGTTTTCATCGTCTTTTGCTAGATCCTGCTTGTTCACTGGATACTTATTTTTATTAATAATATCCTCTATTTCTTGGCCTGTTAGAGTTTCATATGTTAATAAAGCTTTGGCTATTTTATGAAGATCTTCAATTTTATTAGTCAGTATTGTTCTTGCATGATTATATCCTTCATCAACTAATTTTCTTATTTCTTTGTCTATTTTTTGAGCCACAGCTTCTGAAACGCTTTGAGTTTGAGTAACTGATCTTCCTAGAAAAACTTCCTCTTGGTTTTCTCCATACTCAACAGGTCCCATTTCTTCACTCATTCCATATTTAGTTACCATAGCTCTAGCCAATTGAGTTGCTTGATTAATATCTGATCCATTCCCTCCACCAGCTCCTGTTGTGATATTATCTTTACCAAAAATTAGTTCTTCAGCCACTCTTCCTCCAAAACAAACGGCTAATCTTGCTTTTAAATATTTTATAGAATATCCGTGTTTGTCTCTTTCAGGTAAATTCATAACCATACCTAGGGCCCTACCTCTTGGGATAATCGTAGCTTTATGAATTGGATCATAATGGGGAAGCATATTGTATGATACTAAAGCATGACCTCCTTCGTGATAGGCTGTAAGTTTTTTTTCATCTTCGGTCATTACCATTGATCTTCTCTCTGCTCCCATCATTACTTTATCTTTTGCATCTTCAAATTCTTGATATGTTACAATTCTTTTATTTTTTCTAGCTGCTAATAATGCTGCTTCATTTACAAGGTTTGCAAGATCTGCGCCTGAAAAACCTGGTGTACCTCTTGCTACTGTTCTTAAATTTACATCAGGTGACATATTAATTTTTTTAGCGTGTACTTTTAATATTTTTTCTCTACCTATTATATCTGGGTTTGAAACAACTACCTGTCTATCGAATCTTCCTGGTCTTAAAAGGGCAGGATCTAGAACATCAGGTCTATTTGTTGCTGCAATAATTATCACTCCTTCATTTGTGTCAAAACCATCCATTTCAACTAAAAGTTGGTTTAAAGTTTGCTCTCTCTCGTCGTTACCTCCACCAAGACCTGCACCTCTACTTCTTCCAACAGCATCGATCTCATCAATAAATATAATACATGGTGAATGTTTTTTTCCTTGCTCAAACATGTCCCTTACTCTTGACGCACCAACTCCAACGAACATTTCCACAAAATCTGAACCAGAGATCGTAAAGAAAGGCACTCCTGCTTCACCTGCGATTGCTCTCGCTAATAAAGTTTTACCTGTGCCGGGAGGACCAACTAATAAACATCCTCTTGGAATTTTTCCACCAAGTCTACTAAATTTTCTCGGATCCTTTAGAAATTCTACAACTTCTTCAACTTCCTCTTTGGCTTCTTCTACACCTGCAACATCATTAAATGTAACTTTACCCTTCAGCTCATTCATCAACTTTGCTTTGGACCTTCCAAACCCCATAGCTCCCCCTTTGCCGCCTTGCATTTGTCTCATAAAGAAAATCCAAACTGCGATTAGAAGTAACATAGGAAACCAAGATAATAGTATTCCTAAAAGCGAAGGCATTTTTTCTTCTAGTGGAGAAGCTGAAATACTCACTCCTCTTTCAGATAATTTTTCAATTAAATTTGGGTCATTAGGTACGTAAGTAGTAAATTTTTGTCCATTTGAAAAAACACCATTAACATTGTTGCCCTGTATTTCTACCTGAACAACACGTCCATTTTCTACTTCAGATAAAAACTCAGAAAAAATTATTTTGTTATTTTGTTTAAATGATCCCTGAGGATTTTTAAACATATTGTATAGCCCCAAAGTAAGTAAGACTATAATCGCCCACATAGCTAAATTTTTTAAATTCATATTTATATATTTATAGATTAATTAAGAATTATTATAAATTAAACAAGTGTCAAATTGTGGCAAATTTAGCGTTTTTTTGTTTTTTCCTCAGTAAGAATTACAATTTTATGTATTTTTTCAATAATTGTGCCACCTAATGTTGCTTTAAAATGATCCTTTTTATTTAATACATTTATCAAATTAATCATTTTTTTACCTCTAGGCGGGTAATCTTTTTTACTAATTTTTTTTATCAATTTTGACAATGACCTAAAAACTATTTCCATAGGGTATTGAAAAAACTTATAATCAATTAAATATTTTTTTTTTGAAAATGTAACGTTTTCACTAATATTTTTATAAACTATTTGGTTGATTGCTTTGTTGCTGGAAGAAATATTATTCAACGTGAGCTTTAATTTATTAAAATCTAATCCTTGGTTTTTTAAATTTGATATTAATTTCCTTAATCTTACTCTCTGAAATTTATTCATTTGGTTTGATGGATCATCAATAGAAAAGTTAAATACTTTATTCGCGATATAAGTTAAATTATGTTTGCTTAAATTTAATAAAGGACGTGCTAAAATAAATACATTGCCCTCAAAAAAAAACGTTTTTTCAGACTCTGCAAAAGAGGAGAGGCCCTCAGTACCTGAGCCTCTAAGTAATCTACTAAAAAACGTCTCATAAAAGTCATCTTGATGATGAGCAGTTAAAATTGTTTTAATATTAGTTTTTTTGCACTCTTTAAATAAAAGCTCATATCGTTTTTTTCTTGCTATTCCTTGCATGTTTGTCTTTGGTTTTTTTCCAATCCATTTAAGAATTTTTAAATTAATTTTTTTTAATTTTAATTCTTTTTTAACCATTTCAGCTTCTTTACCTGAATCTTTCCTTAATCCGTGATCCACTAAATAAAATGATGGTTGTATTCTATTGTTTTTTTGAGATTTGTAGCAAGATATCAAAAAACATAACGCAATACTGTCGGGTCCACCTGAAACAGATACTGCTATTTTATTGTGAGTATTTAACTTTTTAAAATCCTCTACGAACGTTCTATAAACTTCAAAAATCTTTTTGTCTTGAAGGATTTTTTTAAAATTAAAACTATTAACTATTACCTTTTTTGCATTCAAACTTTTTTTCTTCATATTTTGCTTTTTGAAGAATAGATTGTGTAGCTTCAGGATATTCTTTTGCTAGACTTGTGATCATCATGCAGCCTTGATCCTTTTCTCCAATTTGAACTAATGATACACCTAATTTAAGTAAATTATCAGGTGCTTTTTCACTTTTTGGATATTTTTGATAACCTTCTAAATAAGCAGAAGCTGCATCTACATATAATTGTCTTATTCTGAAAGTTTCTGCAAACCAATATTGTGCGTTACCTGCAAGTTGATGATTTGGATTAGTTTGTACAAACTCTTTTAGAGCCCGCTCTGCGGTATTGTAATCTCCAACTTTAAGAAAACTAGTAGCAAATTCATATTGTTTTTCTGGTGAGGCATCTGGCAATAATTTTTCTACGTTTTCAACATTCTCTAAAAGAACTGTTGAAGTTGAATCTACTGACTGCGTTTGTTGAGTTGTTTCACTAGTGGTCATATCTTTATAAGATATACTTCCTAGATCTTGAGGTTCCGATGTTCCTGGTAAAATCATTTTATCATCAGCGTCATTTTCTGAAATATTTGCGGCACCTGTGCTTACTACATTGCCCATTGTTTTTTCAACTTGTTCAAATCGAAGTTGATTATCTGATTGTAGTTTTGTTAACCTATTTGAGAGCTTATCGAGTTTAAAATTAATTTCTTCAAATTTATTAGTCAAATCTCTAAATTGATTTTCAATTTCAGATAATTTCAAAAGATGTCTTGTCAAAGCTTCTTCTGAACTATTTTCCAACAAAGAAACTTCACCATTATTATTATTTTTTTTTTCAAAAGATTCTGAATATACTGCTCTCTCTAAAGTTTTTATATCTTGTTTTAGAGTTTCTAAAATTTGTATGACATTGTGATTATCCGAATAACCTATGCTAGAATATAAATTTAAAAAAAAAGTTATGGATAGTATTTGGAAAATATATTTTTTTGTCATAGATAATAATAGTTTTTAGATAGAATGATGGCAAAAAAAAGACCCATTACTTTAAGTGAAGTAATGGGTCTTAATATTCTTAATAATTTTATTTAATTAGCTTTTACCGTTACAGATCTTCTGTTTTTTGACCAAGACAAAGGATTTGATCCAGAATCTACTGGTCTTTCCTTACCATAACTTATTACTGAAATTCTATTTTCTGAAATTCCATAAGTCATTAAATAGTCTTTTGCTGCGTTAGCTCTTCTTTCTCCTAAAGCTAAGTTATATTCCCTAGTTCCTCTTTCATCAGCATGACCTTCTAAAACTACGTTAATGTCTGAATTTTTTCTTAACCAAGCTGCTTGTTTTCTTAATGTGTCTCTTGAAGCAGTAGTTAAAACTGACTCGTTAGTTGCAAAGAATACTCTGTCAGGAACTCCATCCGCTAAATATTCTACTGTATCCGTTCCAGTATAAACATCGCCTTGTATTTGTGAATCAATTTTTGCAGCTTGTTGTGCACATGCTGATAATAATAAAGCAAAAATTGAAGCTAAAATTGTATTGTAAGTTGATTTTTTAAATATCATACTGCTCCTTAAATTCTTTTTTATAAGCTATTAGTTTCACAACTAAATAAATCTTTCAAGATAAGAAATCAACCGTAAATATTAGAAAATATTACTATATATATGCTAATTACTGAGTAATGAGGACCAAGATGGGTCCGAGGCATCTGTTTCTGTAGAAACTAGCCTTTCATTATAACCTGTTAAATCTATAGACCAAAGTTTTGCTGAAAACCCTTCTCCTTCACTATTTGATTTTGTTTCTCTATAAAAAATTAATACTCTTCCATTTGGTGACCAAGACGGTGCCTCCTGATAATAATTTTCAGTTAATAATCTCTCCCCTGTTCCATCAGTTCGCATTACTCCTATATAAAATTTTCCTTTATGGAGTTTTGTGAATGCAATTAAATCTCCACGAGGAGACCAAACTGGCGTTCCATATAAGCCGTTACCAAATGAAATTCTTTTTACTTTGGATCCATCGCTTTTCATAACATAAATTTGTTGATATCCACTTCTGTCAGAATTAAATGTTATAAATTTACCGTTTGGGGAGTATGAAGGTGATGTGTCTATTGATGGATGATTAGTTATTCTTTCGACAATTCTATTTTCTAAATCCATAGTATAAATATCTGAATTTCCATCTTTAGCAAAACTCATAATAATTTTTTTTCCATTTGGTGAAAATCTAGGAGCAAAAGTCATTCCAGGAAAATCTCCAACAACTTCCTGAATTCCTGTTTCGATATCAAGCAGGTATACCCTAGGTAGATTTTTAAAGTAAGAAAGATATGTTACCATTTGATTTGTTGGATTAAATCTTGGAGTTAAAACTAATTCATTTCCGAGTGTTAAATATTTCGTATTAAATCCATCTTGATCCATAATAGCAAGTTTTTTTATTCTTTTTGTTTTTGGTCCTTCCTCAGAAACGTAAATAATTCTTGTGTCAAAATATCCTTTCTCTCCAGTTAATCTCTCGTAAATTTTATCGGAAATAATATGTCCAATTCTTCTCCAATTATTTGGAACAGTGGTAAAAGCTAATGCTAACATTTCCCGACCCGCTAAAACATCCCATAGTCTAAATTCAACTCTAACTTTGTTATCTTTAAATTCTACTTTGCCAGTAATTAATGCTTGAGCTTTAATTAAAGACCAATCTTCAAATCTTGGTTTCAAGTGTGCCACATCTGGTTTTTGTAAAAAAGCATTCTTTTCTAACGGATTAAATAACCCAGTAGCTTTAAGGTTATTCTCAATAACTTTTGATATTTCATATCCTATTTCATCAATTTTAATCTCTCTTTTTAGTGATTCAGTTGTCTCTTTATCTGAATAGAGCGCAGATACAGCTATTGGTAAAGGATTTAAATTTCCTCTAGTAATATCTACCTCAATTAACGCATTAAGTTTTAAAGGGAATATTATAAAGATTAAAAGTGTTAATAGTTTTTTTTTTTTCATCATCCTTCTAGCATTTCTCTAGCATCAAAATTTAATTGTAAATCTTTCCATTTTTCATAACCAGTTGTTGGTACCCTTAAAGGCTGGCAAAGCTTTATAGCTCTTAATGCACTTTCAGCCAATACTTTATAAAATCCTTGTCCTGGCTTGTTCATTCTTGCATGATCTAGTATCTCAGATTTAATCACTGTCCCATCTGGTTTAAGTTTCAATTTTATTCTAACTAATAAATTTTCATTGTAAGGTAAACCCAAAGGTATACTCCAGCAACCAAAAATTTGCGCTTTTAATGCATCTTCCTCATTCAAAGTTAATCCTGATAATTTCATAGTTTCATCTTGGGACTGTGTGATTTCGTCATTTTTTACATTTGTTTCAGCAAAATTTTCTTTTGACTTATCTATAAGGGCGGCAATATTATTTGGGTCAAATAACTCTTTTTTTTCAAATTCCGATACTTGTTTTGCTTTGTTTTCCTCTATCTTTGGATTTTGTTTTTCTTTTTCAACTTTTTTTACTTTTTCAATTTCCTGGTCAGGCAACGGGATTACATCGGGCTTCTCTTTTTTTACTTTTTTTGGTGGAGCCTGTTCTGACACCAATTTTTCTTTTTCTTTCTTGACTTTTTCAATAATTTTCTCAGCTTTAGGTGCAAAAGGGATATTTGTCTGATCTGTTATTTGTATCAATTCTACTGAAACTAATGGAGGTATATCTATTGGTTTTTTTGCAATAAATGGAAAACTTACAACTGCGATAATAATTACCGAAACATGAAAAAAAAGTGAAAGAATTAAATTTTGAGGCACTTTCTACCTCTCTTTATATGGTTCAGATATCAAAG
>MDTD01143846.1_pt1 | contig 13363 bp, 14 predicted proteins | sample 811221 | NCBI WGS metagenome assembly MDTD01 (sample SAMN05326646, study PRJNA326480) | marine metagenome | isolation source: seawater | place: Pacific Ocean: South West | collected 2011
CAAGACGATTATAAAAAAAGTAATGATAGGACAGCGCTCGACTTTTTACTGCCGCCATTGCCAAACTTGAGTTTTACTTAATCGTCATAGCGGAGCCCTCGCCTCTTGGGTCGCTTGCGACCCAAATTTTCCCGCTGTTTTTTTCCAAAAGTATGGCTTGCATATTACCGTACAATCGATTCAACTCCTTAAGCTCATGACCTTTTTTTACAAGCTTTTTCTTTAATTCAGAAGAAAAAGCACCCTTTTCAAATTGAATTTTATTCGGGAGGAACTGGTGATGATATCTTGGTACGGAGACCCAAGAATCAGGCTTAAAACCTTTACGGTAATCAAGTATAGAAATTAAAACCATTGATATAATCCTGCTTCCACCTGGCGTGCCTAAAACTGCTTTGCTTTTCTCACCATCTAAAATAGTTGGAGTCATACTGGACAATGGGCGTTTTCTAGGCTCAATAGAATTAGGTTTCAAACCTATTAATCCATAAGCATTGGGTGTTCTAGCATCAACAGAAAAGTCATCCATTTCATTATTCAACAAAACGCCTGTACTACCAGCAACAAAGCATGATCCAAACGGGTAATTTATGCTAAGAGTTACAGATGCAATATTTCCTTTGTCATCTATTATAGAAAAATGGGTAGTCTGATCACCTTTCGCTCCATCTTGTTCCCAAAAATTTTCACTTTCCGATGCAACATTTAACGAAATTTCTCGACGTAATGCATCAATATGTTCCAAGGACAACAATTTTTTCTGATCTATGTTATTAAAGTCTGGGTCACCTAAGTGTATAGCTCTGTCTTTATAACCCTTCTTCATAGCTTCAACTATAAGATGTACTCTGTCACTTTTTTTGTAATTTGATAATTCATAGGTTTCTAAAATTTTAAGCGCCTGGGCCAGTACTATTCCTCCAGACGAAGGTGGCGGAGCAGACACAAGACGCAGCCCCCCGATATCTTCAATAATTGGATTGCGCTCCTTAACAACATAATTTTTTAAATCATCTAAATTCCAAATTCCACTATTTCTTCTTACACTTTTAACCATTTCTTCAGCTATTTTTCCAGTATAAAAAAGTGAACTATCCCTTGAAATTGACGACAGTGTTTTAGCTAAGTCAGGTTGTTTTATGACGTAGTTAAGAGGCGGTACCTTTGATTTCTTCAAAAAAATGCTTGATGCTTCTCTGTTGCTTTTAAGACATTTCAACCTATAACTAGCCATTTTCCTGTATCGCTGAGTCACTCTAAATCCTTCTCTAGCAATTTTTATAGAATCACGCATAGTTACATTTAAATTTAGACTCCCATAAGATTTAGCAATATAATCCAAAGCTGCGGGGAGACCTGGTATCGCAGCGCTCAAAGGACTATCTAAGGCCTTTGTACGTGAATAATTCCCATTGACATCATCAAACATTTGCCCATTTGATAGTGCAGGTGCCATCTCTCTCGCATCAATAAAAACATATTTGTCTGCTTTTGCTACATACAATAAGAAAAAACCGCCACCCCCGATTCCAGAACCAAACGGTTCAACTACTGATAAAGTAGAGGCGACTGCAATGGCCGCATCGAATGCGTTTCCTCCAACTTTCAATATACTAGCTCCGGCTTTTGTAGCTTTTGGATGGGCGGACGCCACTCCCGCCTGAGGCTGAGAATAGCAAAGACCTACAACCCCCATCGATAAGACAGTAGTAATAAGGTATTTTTTAATTATTTTGACTCTTAATCGATAAAAACTTTTTATATAAAGCATCTTTTGACTCTATTTTGTTTGAATCTTTTGGTATACAAGCTACGGGGCATATCTCCGCACATTGAGGTTCATCAAAATGTCCGACACATTCAGTACACAGATCAGAATTAATATAGTAACGATCAGGTTTTTCATAAATAGCCTGATTTGGACAAATTGGTTCGCATACGTCGCAATTGATACATTCATCTGTAATCACAAGAGCCATCGTTAAGTATCCTCAGACATTATTCGAGCTCTGAATAAACTTATCTTGAAGAGCTTTTTCAACTATTGGATCAACAAAAGAACCTACATTGCCATTGTATCGAGCGATTTCACGTACTAGAGACGACGAAATGTACGTATACTTCTCTGATGTGGGCAGAAACATTGTCTCAACATTTGGGAGAAGTTGCCTGTTCATTCCAGCTAATTGAAACTCATACTCAAAGTCACTAACTGCTCTCAGGCCACGCAAAACAACCGAGGCTCTGCTGGCACGAGCAAAATCAACCATTAGCCCGCTAAACGCTACAACTTTCACATTAGATATTCCTTTTAAAACTAACTCAGCCAATTTAATCCTCTCTGATAAGTCAAAGGCCGTCGATTTAGAAGTGCTTTCAGCAATGCCTAAAATTAAGCTATCGAATAAAGGTGCAGCTCGCGTTACAATATCGACATGTCCGTTAGTAATGGGATCAAAAGTACCCGGATAAATTGCAATCTTTTCTTTATTAAGAGAACTCATTTTATTACTAAGTTTTTTCTAACAACATAAACTCAACGTTACGACTATTTGATTTTTTCACTACGGTCCAGCCTTCAGGTGACTCAAGACCTCTATGGCTTTCTACATAAACTAATGAATTTTTTTTTACAGTATTTTTTTCCATAATTTTAAGTGCACTTTTGAGTAAATCTGTCCCAAAAGGTGGGTCTAGGAAAACTATATCGAATAATTCATCATTATTCATCAAAAATTTCATGGCATCACTTCTGATCACATCCACGTTCAAACAAGCGAAGAGTTTACTTTTTTCTTTAATTTCATTGCAAATAATAGGATTACAATCAACTAGTACACAACTATTCGCACCTCTAGAAACACATTCAAACCCAAGTGCTCCGGTTCCAGCAAAAAGGTCAAGACAATTTTTACCAATAACTAAGTTTTGCAACCAATTAAATAATGTTTCTCGAGTTCTAGAGCTAGTCGGCCTTACACCAGGTTGATCTAGCACCTTTAATCTTCTTCCTTTGAGTGTTCCACTGATTATCGTGATTTCTTTATTTCTCATTTAGATTCAATATTGGCCGTTTACTACCTACCATTACAACAGTAAAGTTTTTATTCATACGTCTTTTAAACGAATCTCTCACATCTGCAATTGATACCTCCTCCACTTTTTTTGAAAATGTATCTAAATAGTCGGGTGGAAGTCGGTAGAAACCCATCATCGAAATATAACCTATTAATTTTTGATTACTATCAATTTGATTGATAAAACCGCTTATCAGATTGTCCTTTGCCAAATTAAATGACTCAACCGAAGGGCCTTTTTCGATAAAATTCTCAAGTACTTTCATAGATTCTTCTAATGCTATCTTTTGTGTCTTGCCGCTCGTCTGTAACCCCAAAACAAAGGGGCCTTTAATTTCAGTGGGAATAAAATAGCTGTAAACCGAATATGAAAGGCCTCTTTTATTCCTGATTTCCTCAAACAATAACGAGACAAGAGAACCTCCGCCTAATATGTGATTACCAACTATCATGGGAAAGTAATCCTTGTCAGTCCTACTAATTCCTATCGAACCGATTCTTAAGTGAGTTTGATCAGAATTTGTTTCTATGTAAACGGTTGAAGGAGTGAAATTATTAAATTCCGGTATTCTAGCTGGCTTTTTCCCTGCTGGTAACGATGAAGAAATCCTTTCAGCCAAATTTTTTGCCTGCACTTCGGTGAGATTTCCTACAATTGCTATGGTAGCGTTTTTAGCTACATAATGCGAAGCGTGAAATTCCACCAATTGTGCAGAGGTAATATCGGAAATAGAGGACTGCGTGCCTCCTGGATAGTTAGAGTAGGGATGGTTCTTATATATTTGAGCCCAAATTGCTTCCTGAGCAATCTGGCTTGGGGACTCGTTCTTACGTGACAAATCTATCAACATATCCCCAATCACTTTCTCAACTTCCGATCTACTGAAGCCGGGAGAACTAACTGCGCTTATCAACAAAGCTATAGCTGGTTCATAATATTTGGGATCTGTTAAAGTACGCATATTAATAAAGGCCATTTCCCTCATTGAGCCAACATATAACTGCGCGCCTGTTTCAGAGAGTTTGTCTTTAAACTGTCTGGAATTTAAATCGCCTGAACCTTCAAGGAGTAACTTATTAGCCATCCTAGATATACCGTATTTTTTACCATCTCTGACACTTCCAGCAGAAAACACTAATCTGATATCAGCCATTGGTATCTCTGGCGTATTATAGTACATAACTAATGAGCCTTGACTAGTTTTCCAAGATTTTATCTCTAAGCTACTGGCATTGCAGATGTAAAACAAAAATAAAATTAACAGTGTTAATCGCATATCAAATTCCTTTTGGCTTAAGCATAACAGTCGTGAGAAAATCCTTATCAAAATATTTTTTTGCCACATAAGAAACTTTGTCTGGGGTTATTTGGCTTATTTGTTTAAAGTACCCATCATTCAAGCGCCAGTCCAACCCTACAGCATCCAAACTACCTAATATAATACCTTGATAAGCGACTGAATCTTTTTGGAAGATAGAATTAGCAAGGGTTTGCGCTATTACTTTTTGTAATTCGTCTTCATCTGGCGGAAAACGTTTAATTTCCTCTAACTCATCGATTAAACCCCGTCTTAAGTCTTTCAAATCGACCCCTTCCTTGGGAGTTGCAGAAAGAGTAAATAAACTTGGTATGAGTCGTGTCATTGAATAAGAAGCCGAGGCGGAAGTCGCTAAACCTTTTGCCCTAATGATATTTGATTCTAGCCTTGCCCCCTGATAACCATCGAGAATTGTTGCAAGTACATCTAAAGCATAAGGTTCCCATTCAGCAACTTTTTCATCAGATTTTTCCTGAACTAGTCCGGGAACAATATATCCCATTATTAGGTAAGGTGTTTTAGCTTTACCCGTGACAATTGTGAAATTATTTTGCAATGGCCTATCTGTAATATCCATTAATGGAGTAAAGTTGATTATCTCGTCAGCGGAAGGTATCGCATCAAAATATTTTTTTACCAAACCGAAGGTAGCATCTGGATCGACATCCCCGACAATAACAATAGTCGCATTCCCGGGATGGTAATATTTTGAGTACCAATTCTTAAGATCAGCCATTGATATTGCCGAGATATCCTCTATCGATCCAATGATTGAACTCCCATACGGAGTATCCGAGTAGGCGAGTTGCCTTAACTTTTCATAAGCCATTCCTTTCGGAGAATCGTCCACCCTCAGGGTTCTTTCTTCTAGAACCACCTGTCTTTCTTTTTCAATAGAGGTTGCAGAGAAAAGTAAATTTGTCATTCTTTCTGCCTCAAGTCTAAGGCTCGTATCTAGGTTTTGTTTAGCCCACTTCTGATAATAGCCTGTGTAATCAAATGAGGTGAACGCATTCTCACTTCCTCCACCAGACGCAACGATTTTCGAGAATTCGCCTTCTTTTAAATTCTTAGTGCCCTTAAACATAAGATGTTCTAGAAAATGAGAGATTCCAGTAAGACCTGAGGGCTCATAAACCGAACCAACTTTATACCATATCTGATTTATTACAACTGGGCTCCGCCTATCTGACTGTACGATTAGTTTCAATCCATTTTTCAAACGATATTCTTTAGTAACTTTAGAGCCACTATCGCCACACCCTGAGTTGATTAGTAGCAGGCCTATTGAAAGGACTATAGCAAGTTTGAAATTTTTCCCTTTAAATGTTGATCTACGATTCTTCATAATTAACCTTGAATTTTTTAAGACAAATGATATCAAAAATATTAAACTTTCAATATCTATAATATCATACGAAAAAATGGCGTAATTAAGATGATAAAAAATCTATTAAGCTACCTAGAAAGACACAGGTCAATAGACGTTGATACCACTGAAGAAATAATAAGGTTTCTTATTAGGAGCGATGTGGGGCCGAAGACAAGTCGTCTATTAGTAAAAAATATTACAAACTCTAGTTATAAGCCGGCTGATCAACTTAAAAAAAATATTATCGACCTTCTTCACGTAGTTAATAGCCCCTTTATACTACCTGAGCGAGAGAGCTGTGCCATTTTAATGGTGGGCGCCAATGGAGTAGGCAAAACTACGACTACCGCTAAATTGGCGGTCTATTTAAAAAAAACTAATCAGATTACCATTGTTGGAGCAGATGCCTTTAGAGCGGCCGCTCGAGAACAATTGATAAAGCTACTCGAACCTCTTGGAATCAATGTATTTACTTCTTTTAAGCATAACGATCCATCTGCCATTGTGTATGAAGCTTATAAAGAGGCAAATTCTAATAATTCTAATTTGTTAATTATCGATACGGCAGGAAGACTTCACACTAATATAGACCTGATGGCCGAGCTAAACAAAATTAAAAGTACTGTGAAAAAAATTTCAAATGACCATTTGCCAATGGTGATTTTAGTTCTTGATGGAACATCTGGCAGGAACGGAATAAAGCAAGTTGTAGAATTTAATAAGGCTTTAGATGTAGATGGATTAATAGTAACCAAATTAGACGGATCTGCGAAAGCAGGGTTCATACTCGAGATCTCTCAAGCTACCAAGACACCAATTTTTTTTATCTGCGACGGTGAAGGCTTAAACGACTTGAGGCCTTTTAACCCTGAAAATTTTGCTGAAAATTTTCTACAGGGTCAATTTGAATGAGAATTGAATTCTTAAACTGCTATGCTAAAAACGAAATAGGTTATCTCACACTCAGCGGTATTAATCTTGTGCTGAGACAAGGTTCGTTTAATATTATTTCAGGTGATGACAAATCCGGAAAAAACTTTTTGCTATATTTAGCTAGTGGTCATGTCTTAAGTACCGAAGGAAGTGTCCTTATTAATAGGGAGCCGCTTGCAGAATTTAGTCAAACAAGACTTTATTATCATCAGCAAAACACACCTCTTATAACGAAAAACCCAGAGCTTATTAGCCGGCTCAATGTTTTTGATAATGTTTCTTTACCTCTACAAATCAGGGGGTTCAGCAAGTATGAAATTAAAAAAAGAGTTGGGGTTGCGTTGAAACAACTCGATATTAAGCATCTTGAGTTTTCCAGCCCGAAGAATTTAACAGCAGGGGTACGGCAAAGAATATGTGTTGCACGATGCATAGCCCTTAAACCAAAAGCTCTTTTAATTAACGATATATTTTTTCATCTTAATTCAAAAGAAAAACAAATGATTAACGAGATTCTAATTGACTTAAATAAAACCGGTACGACTATCTTACTGGTTACAGACATTACTAGAATCCATCGAATCGAAGGAGCTCGGTATCTCACTTTATGGAGAGGTGAGTTATCACCTGCCTAGTACAAGTTAATATGTTTAACCAGTTGCTTAAAATCTACAGAACACAACAATGGTCCTTTACTACCTCAGTTTATCTTTTCAAAAACAGAAAAATAGGTAATTTTATTTCAATAGCAACTATATTTTGCGTTATTTTAATTCCTTCCACTCTCGTTCTTATCTCTGGAAGCCTTATTGATATTGTCCAAAGTGAAACACGACCCTATAGCTATTTTATTTTCAAAACAGGTATATCAAAAAAAGAGATAAAAGGGTTTGTTGACCATGTCAGTGTATTGCGGGATATGGAAGTTGAAGTACTTCCTCCGGAAAAACTCAGAGATAAATTCTTTGAATCTTTGGGAATCGACATCATAGACAGCGCCTTAAAATTCCCATATTCGGCTCAAGTATTGTACCCACCGCATGTAACAATGGATAAATTCAAAAGTCACCATGAATTTATATCAAAACACGAAATAATTCAAAGTGCTGAATCAAATCATCGCCTTATAGTCGGAGCAAGATTGGCTGAAAAATGGGCCCTCGGATTTATATGGATTACGTTTTTAATCATTACTATTTTTTGTACGTTAGTTTCATATGTCTCATCTAAGAGTGCTCTTTTCTTGTATTCGGTGGAAATTAAAGGGTTAATTTTAAGTGGTCTAGCGGTTAACGCCATCAGGCGACCAATCATCTGGTGTGGTGCGATGAACGGGGTAATATTAGCAGCACTTCTGTATTTTGGCTCCATTATTTTGGCAGAAAAATCAAGTGCTTTAATTAATGAATACTTATTTTTTCTGGATCACCAGTCCAAAAATTGGGGAGAGTCTGAAAGTCACTTACTCGTTCTAATTTTCGTATCTATGGTATCGCACACTTTGGGCGCGATTATCGCTTCAAAACAAATAAAAGCAGAAATATTAATTGAATGATCCAAGAAGGTTTTTTTAGCGAAAAAAAAGTAGCACTCGGCAATAAAGAGTGCTAATATTAGCACTCAATAATAAGAGTGCTAGGATTACAATTTAGGAGATCTTTATGGAATCTATATCAGCTAACATTACCTCCTATCCAATTGGATGTTTAGAGAGCTATAAAAGATTTATTTACAATATCCCCATTTTGACTGAAACAGAAGAGCGAGCCCTGGCCACAGAATACAGAATCACCGGAAACTTAGATTCAGCTAGAAAATTAATCGTTAGCCATCTAAGACTGGTGGTAAGTATTGCCAAAAAATATCAAGGATATGGGCTCCAGGAGAGCGATATTATTCAAGAGGGCAATTTGGGATTAATGAAAGCCGTTAAACGGTTTGATCCAGAAAAAGGAGTTAGGCTAGTCACTTTTGCAATGCACTGGATTAAAGCAGAGATCAACGAATATGTTATTAGAAATTGGCGCATTGTAAAAGTAGCTACTACTAAAGCGCAAAGGAAACTATTTTTCAAACTCAGAGGTTTAACAAATGGGTTGGATAAACTTCGAGCTAAAGACATTGAGAGAATCTCCGACACATTGGATGTTAACAAGAAAGATATCATCGTTATGGAAGAGCGCCTAAATTCACCTGACAAGTCTATTGATACTCTTACCCAACCTATAGTCCAAAACGAATATAAGGAACTTCCGCAATTTACGGATAGAAACGATCCTTTGCGACTGCTTCAAGAATCGGAATCAGCCATGATTTTAAAAAACGGTTTAACAAAGGCACTCTGGCAATTAGATCGTCGTGAAAGGTATATCATAGTGAATCGATGGCTTACAAGCAAGAAGAAGACCTTAGAATTGCTTAGCCATAAATTCGGCATTTCTTGCGAGAGAGTGAGGCAAATTGAAAGCCTAGCTTTGAAAAAACTTAAAACTAATATCGAATCAGATTCTGTTTGACCAGCTTAAACTAAATATCTATCCGCTAACAACAAAATAAATAATGCAGCTAGATAAAAAATCGAATATTTAAAAGTCGTCATTGCCAATTCGTCAGAACATGTTGATTGCAGTTTTATGACCAAATAGAGAAAATAACTATTCAAGACTAAGGCCCCCAACAAATACTTCCATCCAGACATATACACTGCAAAAGGGAGAAGAGAAACGGCGAATAAAAGAATCGTGTATAGTAGAATCTGACATAGAGTATAGGGAACACCATGGGTTATAGGAAGCATAGGGATATTGGCTTTTTTATATTCGCTTCTTCTTGCAATTGCCAAAGTCCAGAAGTGAGGAGGGGTCCACGCGAAAATTATCAAAAATAAAATCAGGGAATCAGAGTCTATATAGCCAGTCATCGCTGTCCAACCCAACACAGGCGGAGCGGCTCCGGCAGCCCCCCCTATCACAATATTTTGTGGGGTAGCATGTTTCAAAAATATAGTATAAATAACTGCGTAACCCACCAAAGAAAAAAACGTTAGTACTGCCGTTAATATGTTTACCGCAAATACCAATAAGAAAGATCCCAGAAAACACAAACAGAAGGCGAAAAGCAAAGCAATATTTCTGGTGAGCTCCCCTCTCGCTAATGGTCTTTGACTAGTTCTATCCATTAAGGCGTCGATTCTGTACTCAGCCACGTGATTGAAAGCTGCGGCAGACGCGGCGTTTAAGAATATACCAATAGTTGCAAAGACCACCGTTGAAAGCTTAATTGTTGCCTGAGGAGCTAAAAACATTCCAACGACTGCCGTAAGAACTATCAATGAAACCACCCTTATTTTACACAATTCTAAAAGGTCTTTAATAAGGCATGACTTATTAATTCTGAGCGTATTAGTTACCGTCATTCTAAATCTCTTTATTACTCATTCTTATGGCCATAAAATACATTGTCAAAAGACCTAACAATAAGAGCGCAGCTACTCCATTATGAGCAACTGCAACATACAGGGGAAGGTTTGCTAAAATGTTTGTTACTCCTAAACCAATTTGAACAATTAGGATCCCCAAGACCCCGAAGGCTATCAGTCTAAGCTTTCTCTCACAAGCAACTAGAGTATAAAGCAGTAGGCTAATAATGGCTATAACTGTTATCACAGCCCATAATCTGTGGACGAAATGGATTGTTGTCCTGCTTACAGAGTCTAGAACTCCGTATTCAAAGCTTTGGCCGACGCCTCTCCATAGAGTGAAGGCCTCCTTAATATTAAGTTGAGGCACTAAAACTCCTTGGCATTTAGGCAGGTCAGTGCAAGCTAAAGCTGCATAGTTGGTACTTGTCCAACCCCCTAAGAATATTTGAATTGAAAGAATCACTAAACAAAATATAATAAAAGGTCGGTAATAGGGAGGGATTGAAGTTTCATGGCCTTTCTCAAAATTCTTTCTTAAAAACGACCACCACAATAGACTTAATGTCATAAATCCACCAATTAGATGACCTGTTACAATTAGTGGTTTCAATAACATAGTGACAGTCAGTAGCCCTAAAAACGCCTGAAATAGGACCATTGGTAGTAGAAGTGTTTCAGATGAAAACAGGGTTCTTTTACTCTCTTTGACCCAATATTGAATAAATAAAAAAAGAATACCGAGGCCTAGAATACCAGCTAAATACCGGTGAACCATTTCCCTGTAGGCTTTTCCATAATCTGTGCCTGGAGCAAAACTGAAATTCGGGTTATCCAGTTCACTCACTACCAGCTTGCCGTAACACCCTGGCCAGTCGGGGCAACCAAGACCTGCATCTGTAAGTCTAACATAAGCCCCATATAGAATTACGATAAAAGCCAAAAATACCAAAAATAAGCGACAAAGAGATGCATTGGTCATCTAATTCTCGAACCTCTTAATAATTTCGATATGTCTTTTTTAAAACCATATTGGTCTACACTGGGGTAATAGAGCATCATATAACCTCTCCAATCAATCACTACTACCCCTCTCGAAGTATCATAATCATTGAGTGAATCAATATTTTCAGATAATGTTTGTTTTAACTGGTTAAGCTCACCTCTACCTCCTACCAAAGTGATTAATTGTCCCAATTCTAGTGCGGAGTTAAACTCTGAAGTAAAAATACCAACTTTCAATCTATCACTGTCTTTACCGAGCACCTTCTTAACATCTTGTAAAGCAGTTATTTCTTCTTGGCATTTTTTTTGGCAACTACCCGATTCAAAATAGATACTTATCCATTCACTTGGCGCTAGTCTATTTTTTGTTAACGGCTCTAAATTTTTACTAGCCTTTAAGTCGACGGCAGGCTCAATAATGATACCGTAATGTTCAGTTGCCAAATCCCGAGCCATTCCGGTATCTATAAGAATTTTTGCAATTATAATAGGCAAAACAAACACCGCGACTAAAGAAATCAACATAAGTCTTTTATTTTGTGAATGTTGTTTTTGATTCATTAACTACTTTTTTCCATATGTTAATTATTCCTATGACCAACAAAACTATAGCCATACAAAACCACTGGGTAGCGTAGGCAAAATGCTTATGTTGTTTTGTAAACTGATCGTTTTTTACCAAATATGCATCAGGCTCATCCGAATGCAGATAAAATACGTAATTTCCCAACTTTTTACCTAGCAATTCTTCAATTCTTATACGATCGAGTTTTTGAATCCTGATCTTATCTTTTTCAAATATTTCAATTGTGCTCTTGTCAAACATTCCGGAAATTCCAGTATAAGGTGGTTGGTTCAAATAGCCGGTAATTTTTTTTTCATCGTAAGAAGTGTTTACATTTGGTAGTATTGATCTGTCCGTCGAACCTTTTACCCACCCGCGAAGCACTAAAATGGTATTATTACCATAGACAAAGGGAGTAATTAATTGATATCCAAATTGTCTTTCGTTTATTGAATTATCCAGAAATATATGCGGTTTAACAAACTTCCCCTCAACATATATTTTTTTCCAGGTTGGGCTATTTACTTTAAGCGCTTCAATAAGTGATTCAGGTAAAGCGCTATCCCTGTTAAGATATGAATCGGTTATTAGCTCTTTTTGACGTCCACGTTCAATTTGCCAAAAACCCAAGCTAACCAACGCGCTTACGGCGGTCATGAGAGCAAGAAAGTATAAAATTATTAGTCTTAATTTAATCATTATTATTTAAGGCTCCATTAATAAAATTAAGGAACAAAATTGTCAATATACAAAACCATAATCCTATTAGTATTTATATCAATATTAGGGGCTTTAATCTTTGGGTTTTTTAACTTAATTAAAGAAGGGGGAAAACCAAATTCCTCGAAAACAGTCAAATCCTTAACTGTACGGGTAATATTATCATTCACCTTGTTAGCAATTATTGCGCTGTTTTATTTTCTAGGCCTAATAGGCCCAATGGAACATTAAACAGTAGGATTGACACTCAGATCCAATAAACGAAAATAAACAACCCTATCCAGACGACGTCTACAAAATGCCAGTACCAAGCAACCGCTTCAAAAGCAAAATGGTTTTTCGGCGTAAAATGACCTTTTATGGCTCTGAACAGAATAACTGCTAGCATAATAGTACCCATTGAAACATGAAATCCATGGAAACCTGTAAGCATAAAAAAAGTTGCACCGTAAATCCCAGAATTAAGCGTGAGCCCAAGGTCAACATAAGCATGCCTATACTCTTCGGCTTGCATCAAAACAAATATAAACCCTAGTAGAACCGTTAGTGCAAGACCTATAATAAGTTGTTTACGGTCTCCTTTTATCAAACCCCAATGTGCCCACGTCACAGTTCCGCCACTAGTTAAAAGTATCATTGTATTCCAAAATGGAACACCCCATGCCCCAATTGTTTCCTTGAAAGCAGTAAAACCATACCCGGACGGAGGCGTGAGTAATGGCCAAGCAGACTTAAATTCTGGCCACAAAAATTCATTCGTTGCCTCACCGGCACCGTCACCCCCTATCCAAGGAACAGAATAAATCCTGGCGTAATATAAAGCACCAAAGAAAGCCGCAAAAAACATAACTTCCGAGAAAATAAACCATAGCATTGACATTCTGAAACTAATATCTACTTGTGAATTATATAGGCCGTTTTCTGACTCTCTTATTACTACACCGAACCATCCCA
>MDTD01099014.1_pt1 | contig 13361 bp, 20 predicted proteins | sample 811221 | NCBI WGS metagenome assembly MDTD01 (sample SAMN05326646, study PRJNA326480) | marine metagenome | isolation source: seawater | place: Pacific Ocean: South West | collected 2011
ACAGCTCACCATAGACGCCAATGGCATCAGTTACAGGAACGCCAACACCAGCCTTACCAGAGAACTGAGTGTCAGTGTCCTCACCATCAACTGCTACAATAGCAGGGCCAGCCTGGACATAGTAGGAAGCAGATCCTGCGGTTCCTTCGTAACCAACGTGAATATCCGTGGTTGAACCAGAATAATCATCGCCAACCCAACCAGCATTTGTTTCTACGTTTACATAGGGTCCAGCCAGTGCAGCACCTGCCAGAAGGGGGGTTGCAGCGATTGCTGCCAGTGCGGATTTAATCATTAGAAATACCTCGTTTTTTTACTTGTGGAATGGTTACCCACAGATGAAAGGAACCTCGACGTGGTTCCGTGTTAAGTATAACCCCTTGCTATTTTAAGGCAAAAGGTTAAGTATTTATACTATCACGATTTTAAAAATCTGTCAAGTTATTGGGTTTTCCCCCCAGATGGTTCCGTAATCCTTCCAAGGTATGGGTCATAGTTCATCACATCATCAATGGTCATCTGAGCACCTGTCTGTTGCCAGTAGTTCATCTGACAATCATAGTTGCCCTTGTGGAACGCATCGACATGCTCAGGATGGATAGTGGAACCCAGTTCGATGCGAAAAAGAAGAAGAGGAACAGCATAGGAGTTGCCCGAATTATAGATAAGATCATCTGCTACTGGTCTTGGCTTGACTCCATTATCTAGTTTAAACTTATCACCACGACAGTGTAAATTGATAAGTTTCTTAGCATGGTGTCTGGTGATCAGGTAACAGGCAGTGGAGAACTCATTAACAAATCTCTTATGGATTTTTGTGATGATGTCACCAGTTGCTATGATAGCAATCTGAACCACATCCCAATCATAGGGCAATTTTGCCACCACGTCCTTCCATGTAAAGTTCCAATACTTTACTGTGTCCAAACAACAATCATCCTCCATAATGACGGCGTATGGAGCGTCACTCTCCTCATAAAACTTTTTGATTGCTTTAAGGTGTGAGGTGGTACAACCAACCTCACAGGATGTCATGTGATCAGGATATCTTCCTTTCAGAAGGTGTCCCAGATCATCATCCCTACCATCACAGGCAGAGACCCTAGTATGTTCAGGTATCTCCCAGTATTTGAACTGTTCCTCCATATACTTCAATCTATCTGTTTGACCATCAAGATTGATAAGATAGATGGGTGTCATCCCCTGTAGTTTATATGCTGCTTTATTCTTATCCATTGATCACCTCCCACCCATGACAGTATAAGTCCTTAGTATTTAAGTGTGCATTATTTGGTCCAAACCATTTGCTAGGTGCTATTACCTTTTCACCCTGACCCAACCATGCTCCCCACCATGAGAATGATGAGTTAGCAATGATATGATCAGTACACTGGGTCATCATGTATAGGTCATGATAGGGATCAGCTTGCTCCGAGATGATAAAACTATCCTCAGAGAACAAGTCCTGTCTCATACACCAGGCAGGATCATCACTAAAGATGATAACCTGTCTACCTTTTTTAAACTTGCTTAATGCGGCAGCATAGTAATCAAGTGATAGGTTATGATGATTTGCAGAGTTGATCAGAAAATCTCCCCTGCGTATGTGAAGGGCAATGGGATCATCAAAACAGGATTCTACAATCTCCTTACAATCATTAACAATATCCTTCTTGAATGTAAACTGCTGTCTTATCTCATCCTCACAGTGTTGGAAGTATTTGTCTGTCTGAAAGAATCCATAGAGGGTAAAGTTGACAGTGGGATCTGTTGCAAAAGCATAACTGTTAAACTGAAATCCCTTCTCAGCAAGGACATTCTGTTCCCTCAATAGTCCAATACTATCTGGTTTGATATCAAAACAATTAAACAATTCTATTCTTAGTTTGTTACCAATACCATCATCAAATACCTCATCATGATTTGGTATCATAAAAGGCACCCCTAGTTTTCTAGAGATGCCCAGTGTTGCTGCATACTGAAACATTTGATTTCCAAGTTGTCCCAGTTTGCCAAGATAGTTAAATGCTACAGTCATGAAAGAAGGATCTCACAAATTTCTTTTGTTTTATTAATACCCATTAGAGAGTCCTCAAGCAGGACATCCACATTGGAATTATAGTCCACAAACACCTCATAGTCAACCTGGTTGAGTAGGCAGTCAATCCAACAACTGGATGGATTGGTAACATAGAACTTGCTTCCCATTGAGTAAAGTTGAGACCTGTTCATATTATAATGATCCAAGAATGAATCATCTACCAGATGATTATCAGAACTTCTAAGAAGGATATACTCAAGTTTAGGATGTAATCTGCCACCATTACAGGTAGGATGTCTTACGAAATAGCAGGGACCATTAGCTAGATCAGAGATCTTATCCCAGGTCTCCTCCTTCCATGCTGTTGTATAGATACCACCCCAATCACCACCACTGGTCTCAAGTTTAATATCCTGTTCATTAGGTTTATCAAAACCATTGGTCATAAAGAATATCTTAGAGCCCTTGTGTGGTGCTATCTTACCATAGTGATGATTAGGAACACCAATGAACATGAACTTCTCCTTAGGTGTGGTCACGTCAGGATGTAAATGCTCCTCCTTGATCCATGCTATCACCTTATCTGCACTGAAATGGTACTTAGGAAGTCTTGTAATACCCTCCTGTGATATGCCATGCTGTATGGCATAGGTCTTACACTTTACCTTCTTACATAGGTTGTAATCACAACTATGATATTGATTGCTGGTTCCAGATGTAACAAGCATTGAGTTAGCATCCTCAGCATACTCTAACAATCTACCCTCATTACTATAATCAAGGGCATAGAATCTAGAATACCTATCAGAATACTCATTTATCTTGTAAGCAAGGGCATCATTGCTTACCTCCTGAAAGTTTGTGTAGAGGAGAACCTCATCACCACCATCACAAATATGTTTAATCATAGGGACCAGGAACCTGAGATGATTCCTGGTGAATGTGGATAGTATAACCTTAGTCATCAACCCTTCTGATAACAAAGATTAGATCATCATATCTATCTTTAAGGTGTCTCAGGTCCACCCTCTCAGTGATAAATTTACCATCAAGTTTATCTGATACCTCATTAAATTTAATCTCAATATCATCAAAGTCCTCAACCTTTTGGACATCCTCAATAAACATCGTACCACCCTTATTAAGCATGGGTAGATAACTATCAACACACTTCTTTTGTGACTCAACTGTGTGTGGACCGTCATCAAAGATAATATCAAATCCACCTGGTCTGACCTTACTCACCTCTGCTGGTGTGTCATCATCATAGGCATCACAGTTAGCATAGATGAATCTATTGGTGTCCATGATGTCCCAACACTTAGGATTGATGGTCTCCTGGATATCAAGCATCAGTAGTTTGGATTTTTTCAGGTACTCATGCCACAAAATAGCAGAGCATCCATAGTTAGTTCCAAGTTCAAGGACTGAAACATCCTTGTCCTTATATGGGGAAAGGTGTTCCTCATAATAATCACAGTATGCGTGCTCTTTATTCTTATCAGTACCCCATCCCCCAAGATGAACACCCTGAGGGGAATAGTTCCCCGCAAATCCATTCATCTGATACTTCTCAATGATCTCAACAAGTTGGTTTGTCATCTTAATATTGTTGTTTTAAATGGACATTTTTTGTTTCATAGAAACATACTTTGGATTATCAGTCTTGCTCTTTCCCTTACCAGTCCAGATTGCTGTGCCCTCAATAAAGTTCCAGTCAGCAAAGTAGTTATTGAAAACAAATACATCATCAATATTAAGATGTTCTGTGAGGAGTTTATTCAATGCTACCTGGTCAACATACCATTCTTGTGGGAGTGAGTTAATGATTTCAATCAACTGCTTAGACTTATCAAGGTAAGATCTATCAAAATAGACAACACCAGCAAAGATCTTGGTGCCTTCTTTAATCCAATCAGAAAGATAGGTTACAGGTTCCCTAACAAATAGACCACAGGGTTTGTCTGGGAATCTAAAACCCCTCATAACCAAGGAATCAATATCAAGCACCATAACCTTTTCAATCTTTTCAAGGAGATGGGGAAGCATGAGAAATCTTAGACAGGCATAGAAACACCTCATTTGATCATGATCATCAATCACATCCATGTGGTTGAATGTAAATGTAAGAGGTGTAAAAATCTTTTGTTTGAAGATATCACAATGCTCATGAACCTCCTCAGTAGGATTCACAATATGAATATGACAGGGCATACCTGCCTTATATGCTGAGTTACAAAAAGAAGATGCATGATCCATAAAGTATTTGCTATCACACGCAGCAAACACGCATGGTTCTGAGGGAAAAGTTCCAGTTATATCCTTTGATTCAATATTCATTTCTGATTGGTATCTTTCAGATATTGATCAAAGTATGCGACTGTCCTCTCCATACCCTCTCTAAGGGGCACCAGATCAAGTGGATTCATCTCCACATGTCTAAGGGTGGAATTGTCTGCCGTAACCCTATCACCAGCATTCTCGCCTGGTCTCATGGGTAGGTTTACAATCTTAGATTTCCCACCAGCAATCTCATTGATGAGTTCAGCAATCTCAACAACAGTCTTATTCTCAGTGGGACCAACCTCGACAGCAACAGGGAATACTACGCCCTCCTTTGCTTTCTCTGTGGACCTAACAAGAGCCTTAGCCACATCACCCACATAGACCATATCGCTGACTTGTTTTCCATCTCCATAGACCTCGATATCCTGCCCCAGGAGTGCCCTACAAGCAAATGCAGGGGTAATCTTTCTGACCTTACCACATCCATATGGTTCCGCCGCGAGTTGTCTGGGACCGTAAGCGTTTACAACCCTAACAATATTTACCTTAGTCCCCCTGTTTTTGTTGTACATGTCAATAAATCTTTCAATCATTGTCTTGGTAATCGAATATGTATTATTCATCCAATGATTGCCAACGGCTATATACGTGCCTGGTAGATTGTATTGGGCAGCCGCTTCAAGGATATTGAGTCCACCAATCAGGTTAGACTTTGCCGCTGGTCTAGGATTCTTAATAGTCTCCTGTGTTCCAAGCACGGCAGCAAGGTGGATCCAGGCATCACAATGTGCCATTGCCTCAGTGACAGCAACATCATCCATGATATCCCCTTGGAAAACCTCTACATCCTCAGGGTATTCACTAGACAATCTCCTATGATGATCAAAGATAATGGGAGTGTGATTGTTAGCAAGTAGTTCCTCAACAACATATCTACCAATGAATCCCATTCCACCAGTAACTAGAACTTTCATAAAATTTTCCCTTCAAGATAATTTTGTTTCCAATAGTTTATGTATCTAAGATTTGTTTCCCCGTATTCCCAGGGTTTGGTCCATCTCCTACCACCTATGTAATGTAATATTCTAACACCCATGTCAAGAAAAGGCACATCACTATTGATAAATTTATTGTATTCCTTCTCTAGGACATCAAACTCACCCTTTAAAATGATTGAAAGATATCCCTGAACAACAAACTTAGATGATATTCTTCCATCTTTAGCAACCTCAATAAATTTAGAGGTCATATCATTATCATTCCATTTTTTATTATCAAAGAGTACAACCCCAGAGTTTACACTATAGTGATTGAGTAAATCCCTATCAGGTCTATCCCACTTTTCAAATTGATAATCATTCTTTGCCTTAAAAGCTGCTTGTTGAGCATAGGTGGGAACACACGCAACTGTATGATTCATCTCCATCTCATCTAGACCAGAGATATCATCAATGATGAGCGTATCAGCATCAAGACAGAGACTCCTGTCATACTTATCCGCAAATAAACTAGGTGCTAAAATCCTAGAATACATACATGGCAACTCTTCTTTCCACTCACCACCCTTTGGATTATACTCCAATGACTGATTGAATAAGACATTTACACCAGTTCCCTCAAATACCTTAAAATCCTCTGGATTACCATCTGCTAGGAGATAGAAATCGTATTTTGATCCATGAACTTTTTGAAGGGAATTATATAGGGCAATAACACCAGGGATATAATTTTTGTCAGAGAAAGTAACAATGTTCATCATAGGAATGTTTAGCAATACAGTAATCAACTTCAAGTTCCATTTTACTCATGTCATATCTACTTGAGATTTGATTACCATGAAGTCTATTGGTGATGAGGACATCATCAAGATAGATTGGATCACCAAAGTTCTTCTTAAGACTACAGTAATATTCACAATCCATTAACATAATCAAGTTTTTATCAAACTTTACCTTATCAAAGCACTCCTTCCTCATTGATAATACGGAGGGGGAACTGATGGTATTCTTTCCTTTCAGCATATTCTCATTCCATCTTGGAAACATCTCCCAGAAGAATGAGTGACCCATATCATTTGTGTGATTACATCCATTGACCAACCACATGGAATCACTGTTCTCAAACTCCCTATGTATTTTCTCAAGTGCCTCATCATCCCAGAAAAAATCATCCTGAAACATAACCTTGATGATATCACCAGAGCACATACTGATTGCCCTGTTAGTATTGGCAGGACTATTGCCATGATCCTCTAGATTTTTGCTGTATTTAATATCAATCTTATCCTTAAAGTCTTTCCACTCATTGATGAGCCAATCATCCTTACTATGATCAGAGATACAAACCTCAAAGTCCTTATGTGTTTGTATCTCAATAGTTCTCAGGAGGTCGTTTAGGAAATCCCTTCCCTTACCATGACACTCCCAAGTGGGTACTGCTATTGATATCTTCATACTGGCACATGATATACTTCTGACTTTTTAATTTGCTCTTGAATCCATTGATATGTGAGGCGAATACCCTCCTCAAGGGTCATAGAATAGTCCCAATCAAGTTCTTTACGAATAACATCATTGTTGGAGTTTCTTCCACGAACACCTAGGGGTCCATCAATATGAATCTTGGATACATCCTTTTCAGCAACCTTAGCAACGGTGTCTACCAGTTTATTAATAGCAACCATCTCCTCGGATCCAATATTAACTGGACCCATGAAGTAACTGTCCATCAATCTTCTAGTCGCTTCAACGCATTCATCAACGAACAGGAAGGAACGAGTTTGTAGGCCATCTCCCCACACTTCGATTGATCCACCCTCGTCCGGGAGGTAAGCAACTTTACGGCAGATTGCAGCTGGACTCTTCTCTCTTCCTCCCTGCCATGTTCCTTCAGGTCCAAAAATGTTATGGTATCTAGCAATACGAACAGGAATGCCGTGATTGCGATTATAGGTAAGGTATAGTCTCTCACTGAATAGTTTCTCCCATCCATATTCGGAGTCTGGTGCTGCTGGATATGCTGATTCTTCACGGCAATCTGGATCATCTGGATCGAGTTGATTATATTCTGGATAGATGCAGGCAGAACTGGAATAAAATATCTTGGTATATTTCCTACCCACCCTCTCATTCATTTCTCTCTGAGATTCAAGCACGTTGAGATTGATCTGCACTGAGTTGTGCATAATCTCGGCATCATTTTCACCAGTAAATACGAAACCTGCTCCACCCATATCAGCGGCAAACTGATAGATCTCATCAAAGGGTTGAATATAACGATATGGGACAGAGTTATAGAAGTTACCCCTATCCCCCTTGTATTCTAAACATCTCTCTACAAATCTTTTATCTGTGAGGTTTCCGCAGACAAACTCATTTGCCATGGACTCACTGAATTCAGGATATTTTAAATCAACACCCCTCACCCAATAACCTTCATCACGGAGTCTCTTGACCATGTGACTTCCAATGAATCCACCAGCACCCAATACGAGTGCTTTTCTTACATACTGTGCCATAGATTTAGAGTGTTTGATTTAATTATATCAGGTAAAGAATACCTGTCAAGAACTACCCGCCAAACTTCTTAGCAAGGTGGTCATAGTTGGGTTCCATTGCTCTTACAATACTTCTAAGCAATGCATCCTCACCTCCTGATGCTGCTGCGTGCTTATGATCCTTCAGCTCTGCTACAGCTGCTTCAAGTGCTTTAAGTCTTGCTTCTACCTCAACATCATATTTGGACATTGATGCCCCAGAAGCAGACTTAGCTGCTGATCCTCTTGCTGCCATTTTGTTAAATTCTGACTACCCCTATTTAGAATATCACTTGTCTTTAGTAAACCAATCAATACCCTCCCTGCTTGCTTCTTTATCCACAACATGAGGATCCATCTCACCCTTTGGCAAATAAGCAAGTTCTCTTAAGGCATATACAGATGGGTCCATAGTAACACTTGTAGGTAATCTACCAAGTGCTACATTATCAAAGTTAAGTTGATGCCTATCAAATGTAGATAGTTCATATTCTTCTGTGTGTGATAGACAGTTTGTTGGACAGTATTCCACACAGTTTCCACAGAATATACAAACCCCAAAATCTATAGAATAGTTTCTTAACTCCTTCTTCTTACTCGTCTTATTCATCACCCAATCAACCACCGGAAGGTTGATTGGACAGACACGAACACATACCTCACAGGCAATACACTTATCAAACTCATAGTGTATCCTTCCCCTATATCTCTCAGAAGGTATTAGTTTCTCATAGGGATACTGGACCGTGATGGGTCTACGTTTCATGTGATCAAACGTCACACTAAAACCCTGTGCCAGATACTTAGCTGACTTGACGACTTCCTTCAGGTAACCGAATATTGAGTTGTTGGTTGTCATTTTGTGGAAGTTGATTGAGGTTGGCATAAGCGTCAAGATATTTTCCTGTTATCTGTGAATCTACCTTCCTCATCTTATGTGTAACAGTAAAGTATCTATGTGTCTGTCGTTGTTTACCCCTCTCCAAAACACTCTCATTCATCACCTTCTTTCTTAACTTGATGACAGCATCAAAGATGGCCTCCGGTCGCGGTGGACAACCAGGTAGGTATAAATCAACTGGTATCAACTTGTCCACACCACGAACAGCAGTGGTGGAGTCCGCACTGAACATGCCACCGGTGATAGTACAGGCACCCATGGCGATCACATACTTGGGTTCTGGCATCTGTTCATAGAGTCTGACCAGCGCCGGTGCCATCTTCATGGTGACGGTGCCTGCCACTATCAGTAGGTCAGCCTGTCGTGGGGATGATCTGGGAACCAGACCAAACCTATCAAAGTCAAACCTAGACCCCAACAGTGCCGCAAACTCAATGAAACAACATGCTGTCCCATATAACAGTGGCCATAGGGAAGATAACCTTGCCCAGTTGTGAAGGTCATCGAGTGAGGTCAGGATAATGTTCTCTGACAAGTCAGTGGTGACCTGAGGACCCACAGGACCACAGGAGGATTCCCTCAGATCACGTACAGCTGTAACTGATGGAGTGGTCATAACTGCTAGGTCTTTGTTTTATGTAGAAAAAAAGCAGGGTGGTTATCACCCTGCCATGCACTTGCTCTTCCATGACGCGCCAAGTTATTTTTACAGAGTAATAACTAAATCTCTGCTCTTGCCTTTACTGAATCACCCCTTCTATCCCTGTAACAGGGAACACCTGCTGGATCTAACCAGAGGGTATAGTCAAAATCTTCCATGGCAGTGAGCAACTGCATCTGATTGTCACAAAGATACATGTCTTTGTACTTTCCAGTAATGGAGTCAACCTTTTGAATCCTGTAATCAGGCATACCATTCAGTTCAATGGTGCCCCTCTCAACATAACGATAGGGGAACTTTTCAAGAAGAATTTTCATACTGCTGTGTTCAGATCAGAGGCAAGATAATCAAGGAGGATGTCATAGTCATCAAGGGGGTCACCTGAAAAAACTACACCACTATTCTCATAAAACTTACGAACTTTTTTGTAAAGTTTCGGATTCTTTACATCCAAGAAGAAGTCACCTTTGACAGCACTCTGAAGAGTATTGATGTCCTTTTTAAACTTGGTAGAGATCTGCATTGCTCTGTTTGATTACCTTTCTATTCTAATATGCCTGACCATAAAGGTCAAGATGGACAGCGTAAAAACTGTCCTATGCTTCCTGAGAGGATCGAACTCTCCTTAGGCAAATTATGAGTTTGCTGCATTCACCAGATTGCTAAGGAAGCTGGATGTTAGGATGCTTCGTTGTTTTGATATTTGTAGATGATGTCCATCTCATCTACTTCTATTGGAGTAAACACTGCCCTTACTCCTTTATCGTTTTTTACACCAATTGTCTCTCCATTCTCAACCCTTTCAATGAGTTGCTCCCAGTTCTTCTGCCAGTGTTCCACAGAATAAAATTCCATTTCTATGATATATATGGTTTAAATGAATGTTTGCAATCTTTCTAGGATTGCTCGGTATGCTGGTATTATATCACCCTCATCCATCCTAAACAAGTCTTTATCATACCTCTCTCCGTCCATCTTACCCCACAGTCTCATTGAGTCAGGTGATATCTCGTCAGCAAGATAAAGATCACCATGAGCATCGATACCAAACTCAATCTTAAAATCCACAACATCAAACCCAATCAGATTGAATATGTTAAGGAGATAGTCATTGACCAATGATGCCTGTTCCTTAATGGGTTTGGGATCATATCCCATCAATCTAACCCTATCCTCAGTAAGTAACGGGTCTTGTTTACTATCATCCTTTAAGAAGAACTCAACAATAGCAGGTAGGATTGGCTGACCCTCTTTGATGGTGGTGGTCTTTACGATAGAACCTGCTGCCCTATTCCTACATATGACCTCCAATGGAATGATTTTCACCTTCTTACACAACATCTTGTTGGGTCCAATCTGACTGATGTAGTGATTCTTAATCCCTAAATCACCTAACTTTTCAAACAGAATGGAAGAGATCTGACAGCATAATGATCCCTTACCTGCTGGATAGTCCTCCTTTTCTCCATTTCCAGCGGTGATCTTGTCATGATACTCGATCAATACCTCCTCAGCATTGTCAGTATCAAATACAGATTTAACTTTACCCTTTAATAAAAGCATTGCTAATTAACGAACTTCAAAGTTTAATCTCTTAACCTTTCTCTTTCTCCTCTCTTCCTGATAGATGAGTTCCTCCCTTGAGAAGTGACTACCAATCTTCTCCTCCACCTTATTGCAAACCATAACAACCTTATCTAGGTCATTAGCACCCACCTTGTTATCCACAACCGCCATCTGGTTTGGACAACCACAGAACTGAGCCTTCCCAGTGCTGGTAATTTCCTTGTTACATTCCTTGCATCTGACTGTAATCATTGTTCTTTAAAATAAATGGGAGATACTGGATTTGAACCAGTGACACCCTGCGTGTAAAGCAGACATTCTACCACTGAACTAATCTCCCCTGTGTGTGTATAAGTGAGGATACTCCTGCTTTAACCAACAAGGTTTACACATGGAACCAACCCATATATGTAGTTCCTCATTCCAATAACCTAATGTAGGACATTTGTTGGCAGGAGTCATTTGACCACATACACAACACTCTGTCTCCCACATCTTCCATACTTTATTCTTGTCTAGCATTCTTCTCTTCTTTTTTGGTTTTGAAGTAGAGTTTATAGTATCTCTTCTTCATCTCCGCAATCACTTCCATATCCTCACCAAATCCCATATATTTAAGATGTTGGTAGGTGCCCTCCATCTCACTAATAAGACAGAGAATATTTATAGCACTTTGAGGTCTACCTCCAAAGTCATAGTAAGACATTGGTGGTGGATTGCCTGTTGATGAAACCAGAGATTCATTCATAAAACCTCAACTATATCTGCTGGGGGTATTTCGCCAAACTTTTCATTTGGACCCCAGTTTTCAATCAGGGCACTTCTATCTAGGTCAGTAAAACCATAATACATTAGATAACCCTTTTTATTAAAGGTATTATATGACATTATAGTATGCTTTGAGGAATATCGTGGATGATCACCCCTTCCTCTTGGATGAGAAAGACCAAGGGCATGACCAATCTCATGACGTAAAATATATTTTTCAAGATAACTTACTTTATTACTTTTATGATAATCAACCCAGGATACATTTATTCTTTCAGATGTTGCTTCTGCCCTACCCAATATAGCATCCTGATAGAGACAATCATTAGACATAAAGTTAGTCTGCTCAATCTCATCAACCTTCATAAAATGAAGATCATCATTTTTCTTTTTTGACTTCTTGAAAGTAAGACCAGTAACTAAATCTATCTCCCTGAATATGTTTTTAATCTCTTTTCTCTCTGGTCTAGATATGCTTGGTTTGTGCCAAGAATAATTAATGATTCTATCCCCACCTGAAAGATAGTTCATCCATTGAAACCAATCCTGTGCGATGATGTCTTGAGGTTTTCTCATATCAAAAAATTTTGGGTAACCAAGAGGTGTTTAGTTAGGGATTATCCCTAAGTCTATTCCTCTTGGTTGGTTTGGGTGGGTAGAGGGATTTACTTTTCACCCTCAACAAGATGGTCTCACTAGTAAGATAGTGATCTCGTTCTTTTCAGTCCTCTTGGTTAGAGTTCTGTGTCTCCACAGCGGGCACCACCCCTGACTTACTTCACCGTTACAGAGTGCATGACCACATCTGTTATTCCGGCATACCCTAAGGAGAATGATCAGTTCTCCAACGACTCAGGTAGGACTCGAACCTACGACCGACTGCTTAGAAGGCAGTTGCTCTATTCCGACTGAGCTACTGAGTCAAAGGTGATTCCTATCGCCGCTAACCCTGAACCACCAAGGGGGTCACCGCAGTGATCTCTCAACCACCCTTTAACTATAAAGCACTGACCATTCCCTGTCAAGGGGTGTCAGTTGAAGGACTGGTCAGGTAGTATGCCTCACAGTATTTTACGATACCTGCTGTGTGCATGTTGCCCTGTGAGACCCAATCATTAGCACATTCATAGATTGCTTTTGTGCTGTACTTGGGTAGCGTGCCCTCCATTTGTCCACCAAACTTAGCAAGGAGAACCTTCAGTGCCTGTTCCCTTACCTTCATTTTTTGATCACTGTATCTCCAATCATCCATGGACATTTTCTGAACCCCCGATAAAGTTTTCTGACCCCCCTATATTACCAGCGTCAAACCAGGCAGGAGTAGCGTGTTTACCATTCTCTGTGGCTATATCATACATCAGCTGGTGTATGTTTTCAGGTTCCTTTGTGCCATAAAACTTATGTGCTTCTTCCTTAAATGCCTCAAACTCAAGTTGCTTGTACTCCATATTGGTATCAGAAATCACAGCATCCCCAAACCAGGGATCATTATTTAATGCTTGTGGTGCAGGGACACCAGTGTAATCAAGTTCAGAACATGAAATTGTCTCATCATCTTCAAGACACTCTACCCTCCATGATCCACCAACACCACCATCCATAT
>MDTD01172418.1_pt1 | contig 13361 bp, 11 predicted proteins | sample 811221 | NCBI WGS metagenome assembly MDTD01 (sample SAMN05326646, study PRJNA326480) | marine metagenome | isolation source: seawater | place: Pacific Ocean: South West | collected 2011
AGAGCACAATTTGATGCTCAGATGCTTCAGTAAGATCTACAGTCAGGTGGGATGTGTATTTTTGTGAAGTATTTCTACCACGCTTATCACTATAATCTATTTCACGAGTCTCATTGAAAGGAAGTTGAACAGCAACCAACCAAACTTCATATTGATCAGTTAATGAAGTGATCAGTTGCTTTGCTTTTCTGGTATACACCGATTCGGTCTTTATGGGTTGACCTTTGTTATAGAGTTTTAGGCTCTCTAATTTTCCGTTCTCAAAATATGTTTTTTGTTTACCGTCTTTTTGGTACTTTTTGGATACTTTAGTTTCAGCGAGCTGTCCATTTTGATAATAATAGTTTATTAAACTGTCGCCATCATTAATCTGGAGATATCCATCGGATTTCAATTTTCCATCGGGATAATACACAGCGAAATTTCCGTGCGTCTTATCATCCTTGTAGTTCAAAGTCTGTTCAAGCTTACCGTTAGTACTGTAGAACTTCCATTCGCCATTTTTTTTACCATTCTTCCAGTGACCGATTGATCTTATTTTTTTGCCATTGAACCGTTTTGATGGTCCATCTTTGACATTTTCCTTGAATGATACAGTACCCATCACGGTCATGGTGTGGTCGTAGTAGGTCCAAATGCCATGTTTCTTTCCGAATTTCAAATAGCCAGTGTGCAATATTGGTATGCGGCTATGAACGTTTTGATCAAAAATTAAAACAGCTGGCGTAAGCCCCACAAATGAGATACCAATGTAAGCGATTATTAATACTAAGGAGACTACCGAAAATTTCATGAAGGTCTAGGTAGGTATATTTAGACACGCGAAGCATATCATCAACACTTCTTTTGATACAGATTTGGTAAAAAAATTACTTTAATTATGTTGTTAAGCAATACCTTGATTCGGGGTAAGTATAAGCAAGGTTTAAGATTTTTGTACAGGAACTCCGTTTTTGTAATATTTAGTCTGAAAAAGATTTCCATTATTTAGGAACAGCTTCGTTTCTCCATCTAATTTTCCATTCTTGTAGCTTTCAATTTTTTTAAGTTTTCCAGAGCCGTAATAGGTAATACTTTCGCCATTCAGTTCATCATTACTATATTCAACTACTTTGAGCAGATTGCCGTTTTTTCCGTAAATATTCCAAATACCGGTTTTTGAACCTGTTCTGACTTCATGCGCTCCTAAAACTTTTAAATTACCGTTACTATGGTAGGTCTTAAAAGAGCTTATTTTTTTCTTAAAACATTCTGCAATTAGTAATGAGACTACGGAATGAACCTGAGTTAAACTTCTGATCATGACTCCCCCTCTTTAAAAAGCTTTTACTTTATTGCCCCTTCAATAAAGTCTAGTAATAGCCTACAAAAGAAGTACTATTAAAGAGTTATGTTTCGAAAGTTTTGCTTGTTAACTTTTGGCAATTACTCGATCAAATACCATCTATACAAATAAAAACCCCCAGAAGATTCTCTGAGGGTTTATGACATTGAACTTACTTTCGCAGTAAGTGATTTGCAAGAGAGGATTTGAACCTCCACACCCTTACGGGTACTAGGCTTCACATCTAGCGCGTCTACCGATTTAGCCACTTGCGTAATTGCGACGGGTTGTAATTATAAAGTCTTACTTTGAAAAGCTTTGGCGATTCGCGATCAATGATCCCAACTCATGAGATATCAAGTACCGCATTGTACGCTTAACTATTTAAGATTAAACTATGAAAGCATAGAAGCTATTTGCAAGCGAAAACTTAACATTCAAACCTCCAGACATATTAATTGCGAATAATTTGTTTACATTTTCATCTACAAACTTAGGAAATGATTTGATTAGTATACTTTTGATTGTTCTGAATGTATTTCTTGCCAATACTCTTGGGTTTCAAGAAGCAACACAGTCATTTAAAGCTAATACTGTCGAGGCAAAGTCGATTGAAATTAAAGATTCTTCGCAGATTAGTCCTACTAAATCTGTGGAGTCTGTAAGCGAAGAGATCGAGTCTCATGCACAAATTACTTATCAAAGATTAGCTTGGGTATTAGATATCTATTTTATTGTCTACGCTGTATTTTTCATCCTGACAATGATCATGAAGTCAAATTCATGGGAGCCTTTTAAGAAAAATGGATTTCATTATTATCTATTGATATTCATTTTGATATTTGGTGTCTTTATTACTCTTTTGTATCAAGCTAGTGATTGGTTGGATATAGAGTTGCCACTAATTGGTTTTTTTTACGCAAACAGTATACCCATCATTTTACTACCTGTTCTTACTCCTATCTTTGCCATGTTTGAAAGAGCTTTTTTTGTGTGTCTTTTCTTGGGAACTATGTGTGGTATGGGTTTGATTTATTATAATTTAGAAGCCCATATTCTTAGCTTGGGTAGTTCTGCTTATCCTGGCGAAATTCTTATGCAATGCTGTGGTATTCTATTTTTATGCCAGATTCTATTTGTCTTCTTATTCAGAAAACTCAGTAAATCTTTAGATTAATTAAAAGTTTGAGAAGAATTCTTCCTGACAGAATTAGTAGGAGCAAACTTCGTTTGAAATCCGAATTGCCAAACATCATCAATTAATGGTTTACCCAACTACAAATCATTTTGTAATAAAAAACCCCCAGAGGAATCTCTGAGGGTTTATGACATTGAACTTACTTTGGCAGTAAGTGATTTGCAAGAGAGGATTTGAACCTCCACACCCTTACGGGTACTAGAGTTTGAGTCTAGCGCGTCTACCGATTTCGCCACTTGCTTAATTGCTGCGGATTGTAATCATAAAGTCTTACTTTGACAAGCTTTGGCGATTCGCGATCAATGATCAGAGCTTAAGAGTATTCTAATAAATCTTCGATTAGGTTTTGCACGAAACTAAGTAAATTGTGCCGGAATTGTTCGCGACCCGAGTAATCTAGTTCGAGCCATTCTGTAGCCCAGGGAATATCAAGCACTGCATTATAAGCAGGGCTATGTAAGATTAAACTATGAAAGCGTCCTTCAAAGCGTTTGAAGATAAAATTCGCATATGAGTACATTGCGCCCAACCAGTCAGGTTCTCGTCCAAATTGTGAAACCACATCAGCGGTGAGTTCACTAGCACCTATTATTCGGCGCTCTGCTAGGTAGAGTTCTGGGTTAATCCAGCTGTAGCCAGCTAGCTTTATATTTTTACCAGCGGGTTCGAGACTGACTTTTATGTTTTTGTGAGGTTTGACCAATTGCTTAAGACTAATCCAGCTCGGTGACTCCTGAGAGTTGAAAAAGGTCTGCATCTGCTCTTTATAAGTGCCACCTTCAAAATGCTGCGCGGCCCAAGTGGTTTCTCGAATACGGTCCAATTCAATATAGTGGCATCTTAATAGATTATAAAGACCCGAGAGAGCCTCTTCTGATTGCATTAATTTTGCTGAATTATTGGGTAAAGTTAATCTTCTTAAATAGAATTTTTTCGAGCTGACTGGAAGCTGAATCAGACATAGGTGTGGATGATGCTTGAATTGATTCTCGGAATGCCAGTCAAAAAATAAAAGCTGAACCCCCTCTCTATCAGTGCTTATTGTTGTGGCAAATTCGTTACCAATTTGAGTCGCGTTAGCAAAACCATAATCATCTCGAAAGCGATCTAAAATATATGAGTAGAGCTCTTCATGAGTCGATGCAAATTCAACTTGTGGCATGGTGAAATAAAATAAAGGATTTCAACTTGATCCGATCTAAGGCAGTGTCGGTAAAGCATATTGTATACTCGCAAACATGTCTAGCAGCAAAAAAGCTTATTCTTTAAAACGAGAGCTTGTACCCGAGCAAAAATCGAAGAGTACCGTGCAATCGACTTTTCGACATGAACTCAATCAATCGCAGTGGGAAGCAGTAAGTAATACCGAGGGACCTCAATTGGTGATAGCTGGGGCTGGTTCGGGTAAAACGCGCACTTTGGTTTATCGAGTTGCACATCTGGTAGAAAAAGGAGTCGACCCTGCTCAGATTTTATTACTGACGTTTACTAGAAAAGCAGCTGCTGAGATGACCCGAAGAGCATCTCAATTACTAGATGGTCGCTGCAATCAGGTGGCCGGCGGAACCTTTCATTCTTTCGCCAATCTTTTATTGCGTAAATACGGCAAACATATTGATTTGACGCCTCAGTTTACGATACTTGATCGTGGCGATACTGAAGATGTGATTCAAGTGATTCGTACCGAATTCAATTATCATAAGTTAGGCAAGCGCTTCCCAAGAAAGAAGACCATACTTAACATACTCAGTCGGGCATTCAATCGAGACCTTGAAATCGAAGAGGTCGTTGAAGAACAATACCCTCATTTTGAAGAATATTGTGGTGAACTGACCAATATTCAGGAGCGTTTTGCTGAGTATAAGTTTGAACGCGCTATGCTGGATTACGATGATTTGCTGATTTATTTGAAACTCTTACTGACCTCTTGCTCAGAAATTCGTCGTAAAGTATCGCAGCAATATCGCTATGTAATGGTTGATGAGTATCAAGACACAAATCGAGTACAAGCTCATCTTGCTGCATTATTGGCTAGTGAGCATCAAAATCTCATGGTAGTTGGTGATGACTCGCAGAGTATTTATAGCTTCAGAGGGGCTCACTTCCAGAATATTATGGATTTCCCTAAATTATTTTCAGGTACTCGAGTTATAAAGTTAGAAGAGAATTATCGTTCAAGGCAGCCAATCCTCGATTTAACGAATCAGATTATTGCGGGAGCTCATCAGAAGTACGAAAAAGAGCTTTATACCACTAGAGCAGGTCAGCAAAAGCCTGTATTTATTGAGACCAAAACTGAGAATGAACAAAGTCAGTTTGTTGCTCAAAGAATTTTGGAGCTCAGAGAAGAAGGTGTTGAACTTTCAGATATTTCAGTTTTATTTCGTAATGGTTGGCATTCTAATGATCTTGAAGTAGAGCTATCAGCCTTAAATATACCCTTCTTGAAGTATGGCGGTATAAAATTTGTCGAAGCTGCGCACATCAAAGATGTACTGGCTCATCTAAAGGTTACTTTTAATCCACAGGATTCCATCTCTTGGATGCGTATTCTATTGTTACTCGAAGGAGTTGGACCCAAAACTGCCCAAGAGGTGGGCCGAGGCATTGCTGAGCATGGCTTACAAGCATTGGTAGCACAGTGCTATTCCAAGAAAAAGTATTACGGAGCATTGCAAAGGCTTCATGATCTGGTTTGCGACTTACAAGCTTGTAAGGATGGCTTGGGTGAGCAGGTTCATCAGGTCAATAATTATTATCGAAGTTTACTGAAGGCTAATTATGATGACTTCAACAAGCGACTACCTGATCTTGAGTCATTGGAAAATATTGCCCAAAGGTATTCTGATCTAGAGGAGTTTTTGGTTGATTTAACGCTCGAACCACCTGATGTAAGTCAAGTGGATGTGAATGCCACTGATAAAGACGATGAAAAACTCTGCTTGAGTACCATCCACTCTTCTAAAGGCCTTGAATGGCATAGTGTTTTTATAATTTATACAGTCGATGGTTTTTTGCCCTCTGCTCGCTCGGTTGATGACCCAGAGCAGCTTGAAGAAGAGCGTCGACTTTTTTATGTTGCCTGTACGAGAGCGAAAGAAAACCTTTATCTGGTTAAGCCATCGCTACTTAAGGCATCTAAAAGTTTCTGGCATCAGGGGCAGAATGGCTTTCATATGACCACTAGATTCCTTGTTGAGGACGATACATTACAAAAATTTTGTGAACAGTGGACCATTCAGCACGATGAACCCGCCAGCGCAAAAGCTCAGACCGAGGCCGTTGATGAAGTCATGGCTCGTGTCAATGAATTCTTCAGCAAAAACGGTAGATCTCGCTAAGAATCTAAGTACTGTAGATACGACCCTCGTACGGCTGTAGACTGGAACTTTCTGATCGTTTTTGACTACTAAAAAGTAACTCGTAATCGCCCATTGTAATCTCATCATAAGATTGTTCCTGAGCGCTAAAGTTCAATAGAATCAAGCGTCGATTTGAACCATCTGAGCGGGTATAAGCAAATACGCGCTCAGAGTTTGTTTTAATGCGTTCAAACAGTCCATTAATTAAAACATCATCTGACTTTTTAAAGGCGATGAGTTTTTGGTACAAGTAGAAGATAGATTCAGTATCTTGTAAAGCATCTTCTACGTTAACAGTCTTATACTGAGGATTAGGTTTCATCCATGGTGTTCCATCAGTAAAACCAGCTTGCGATTTGGAGCTCCACTGCATGGGTGTACGCGCGTTATCGCGACTGCGACAATGGATACGTTTTAGAATTTCATCTGGTTGATGACCAAGCTCCAAAGATTCATTGTAATGATTCATAGTCCAAATATCTTGGTAGTCTTCAATACTTTCAAAAGCGACATTGGAAGTTCCAATTTCTTGGCCTTGGTATATGTAGGGCGTGCCCTTCAAAGTTAGTAGCATAGTCGCAACCAAACCGGCACATTCTGTTAAATAATTCTGATCTTCACAAATTCTAGAGATGAAACGGGGCTGATCATGATTTTCCACGTAAAGACTATTCCAGCCATTCAGTTTTTCCATATTATTCTGCCAGTAAGTCAGAATATCGAAAAATTCATCATATCTAAAATTTGCTGGATCCCAGATTCCACCAGGACCATGGTCAGTGGACATATGATCGAAACCAAAAATCATATTCAGTTCATTTCGATTACTATCGCAATACAAAGCGGCAGCGCTAGCTTTAATACCTGGTGTTTCCCCAACAGTCATACTTGAGTTAGGTGTCAGAACTTTGCGATTGAATTCTTGCATAAATTCATGGATTCTAGGTCCGCAGGAATAATGCTTATCAGGCGAGTGCAGTAGGTTCTTCGGTACATCTGGAAAACCTTCTTTTTTTGAGATGAAATTAATTACATCTAATCGAAAGCCATCCACACCCCGCTTAGCCCAAGTATCTACCACACTAAATAATTCCTCACGTACAGTAGGATTTTCCCAGTTGAGGTCAGGTTGCTTTGCTGTGAAGAGGTGCAGAAAAAACTGCTGACGACTTTCGCACCATTTCCAAGCACTACCTCCAAAAATTGAGGTCCAATTGTTTGGTGCAATGGGTTGCCCTTCAGAATCGTTCCCAGCAGAATCTTTCCAGATGTAATAATCGGAGTAAGGCCCTTCTATTGATTTACTGGATTCAATAAACCAGGTGTGTTCGTCAGAACTATGGTTCAGAACCATATCAACGATTAGGCGAATGCCTGCTTTCTGTAAGGCAGTTGATAACTCATAAAAGTCATCAAGACTTCCAAAATCGGGATGCACCCCGAGATAATCGGATACATCATAGCCATTATCATCATTGGGCGAGGGATAAAATGGACTCAGCCAAAGAGCATTGACTCCCAAGGTTTTGAGATAATCTACTTTGGAGATTATACCTCTCAAATCACCCACTCCGTCCGAGTTTGAATCTAGATAACTTCTTGGATATATCTGATAGACAATTGCGCTTTTGAACCAATCTGCTTTCATCTCGCCTCACTTCTTTTCTGTTCTGCAGTCTACAACAACTATCTAGCTGTTTCCATAATCTGTTTTGAACATAAATCATTGCAAGAATGTGTGATGGTTGATATCTTAGCGCCTCCTCTAAATTTTTAGCTTTTTTATAGCCAGATATGTCGAGTTTATTGAATCAATTAAATAGTTTTAATCAAGCAATGTGCAGTTGCTTTAAGAGCCTTTGTCAGTTGCTACTTTTGTTGATGACATTCATTGTGCTTGCACAGGTTTTTTTTCGCTATGGGCTTGGTGATGCTTTGACTTGGAGTGAAGAAGCTTCTCGGTTTTTAATGGTCTGGTTAACCTTTTTAGCATCCCCTGTTGCCTATCTTGAAAAAAGTCACATCGCTCTCGATCTTATTTCTGAGAAATGGGGCCTAAGAATCAAACGGCTAATCAATATAGTGCTTCATTTATTAAGCTTGATTCTTATAGTACTTATACTTTGGAAATCCTCTGCTATGGTAATCCGCGGTTTTTCTATAAGTGCTGCTTCGTTACCAATCCCAATGGCCGTTGCGTATGCTGCGATTCCTTTCGGTTTCCTGGCTATGCTTCTTATTAATTTACAGCTTCTTTCGGAAGAGCTTTTTGGAGCTGAGGAGCAGAGCGAAATATGAGTCTGCTGTTCTTCGTTTTATTTCTGGTTTTAATTTTTCTTGGTTTGCCCGTTGCTTTTGCTCTACTACTGGGGCCATCTATTGCGCTGATTTTTGAAGGTAATCAGGTTTACCTGGATATGCTCACTTTAAGACTGTATTACGGTATCGATAGTTTTCCTCTCATGGCAGTGCCATTTTTTATTCTTACCGGTGAGTTAATGAACAGCGGAGGTATCACTCTGCGTCTGGTGCATTTCAGCCAGTCACTTGTAGGGCATTTCAGAGGTGGGCTGGCTCATGTCAATATTCTCTCTTCAATACTCTTTTCAGGTTTATCAGGTTCTGCGGTAGCAGATACTACCGGGCTTGGATCCATGCTAATACCAGCGATGGAAAAAAGTGGTTACACTAAGCGTTTTGCTGCAGCTGTAACAGCGGCATCTTCTGTTATCGGTCCCATAATTCCGCCTAGTGGAATTATGATTCTATACGCCTTTTTTATGAACGTTTCCGTGGGCGCTCTTTTCGCGGCTGGCATTTTGCCGGGGCTGTTAATTGGTGTGGGGTTGATGCTAGTTACTCATATCATTGCGAAGAAAAGAAACTATCCTGTGGATCGCGAGAAATTTGAATTCTCATATGTGATTCAGTCAACGCGTAAAGCGTTTTTACCACTGCTTACCCCGTTGATTATTTTGGGGGGTATTTTACTGGGAGTATTTACGCCTACTGAAGCCGCTGCCGTGGCAGCAGGTTATGCATTGTTTGTGAGTATGTTTCTTTTAAAGACATTGGATGTTGCTGAACTCAAGAATTCTCTGTTCAGGGCGGCTAGAACTAGTGGAATCATTCTTTTGATGGTCGGCGCAGCCTTAGCATTCTCCTCAATGATCACGCTAAGTGGTGTCGCTTCTGACTTTGCCAGCCTGATTTTTTCTGTGAGTGAAAACCCTTTAGTGTGCTTGTTTCTAATTAATATTTTCCTATTCTGTGTAGGGATGTTTCTAGATGCAGGACCAGCCATATTAATTCTGGGCCCTATCCTAGCTCCATCAGTGGCGCAATTGGGTGTCGAACCTGTTCATTTCGCAGTAGTTATGTGTGTAAACCTAACCATTGGCTTAGCCACGCCACCAATGGGTCTGGTACTCTTTGCCGCATCTGGCCTTACTGGAGAAGGGGCTGAAAAAATTGCTTGGGAAATGGCACCTTTTTTACTCTTAGAAATTTTAGTTGTTTTCCTAATAACTTTTGTTCCTGAAATTAGTCTTTTTATTCCAAAAATGATGGGTTACCTGTAGGCGCCAGAATATGCTTAAAACTCTAATTTTGTTATTATCTTCGCTTTTTGTTACGAGTTTGTATTCCCAAACGCCCATCGAGGTGAAACTCGTACACAACTCCAATGTCAATGATGAAGACCATGATGGTGCTAAGGCTCTGAAGAAGATTCTAGAAGAGGGCTCAAATGGTCAGATAAAAGTTAAGATTTATCCAGGTAGTCAATTGTGTTCGGGGGCGCATGAATGCATTCAACTTTTACAGACTGGAGCTCTTGAGATATATATTGCTACTGGTGGTGGACTGGCTGGTTTTTACCCCGAGATTTCTGTTCTTGACCTTCCCTATTTATTAGATAATGATCAGGTTGCTGAATGTGTATTTGATGGACCTTACAGAAAACAATTGCAGTCATCTCTGGCTAATGCCATTCCAGGTATACGATTGATGGTTATTGGAAATACTGGAGGCTGGAGGAACTTTGCCACCACTAAAAAACCCGTTCATAAGGTGGCTGATTTATCAGGATTAAAAATTCGTACTATTAAGAATGCCATGCAAATTGAGTTGGCGAAAAGTCTTGGGGCCAGTCCTACGGGAATCTCATGGGGCGAGGTGTATACCTCTTTGGCTACTGGTGTAGTTGAGGGAACCAAGAATGGAATAACGGATATCGTGGGTATGAAACTACACGAGCATCTTAAATATATTGTTCTGGACGGTCATTCATACATGGCAGCTTATTGGTTTGCCTCAGAATACTTTTATCAAAAGCTATCTTCTGAATACCGCGAGTTATTACACAAAGGCTTTGCTGAATTGGCTAAAGTTACCAGAACTTTACCTCAGCAGCGTGCCAACGATGCTTACCAAATATTTGAAGCAGCTGGAGGTAAAATTCACAGGCTTGATGAAGAGTCCAGACTCGAATTTGTTAAGGCCTCAAAGCCACTACGAGAGTGGTATTTGAATCGCTATCCGAAAGAAAATCTGGATCAGGTAATTAAAGCGGCCAAGGCTTGTCGCTCAAATAAATAAGTTCTCCATATTTAGGGAATCTCTTCACCCGTAGATGCTTCAACTACCTTATACCAATCCTGAAGTTCCCAGACCATGTCCTGTGCAGCTGCGTATTCTTGAATGCGGTCCAATTTGTTTGAACCTATAACCGGTAAAATTTCAGCGGGATGCTGCATTATCCAAGATAGAGCTGTTTGTGCAATATTGAATCCTTTAGGTTCGCCAATCTCTTGTAGACACTGTCGTAATCTAACGCTCTTTTCATCAGTTCCATTAAATAATGAACCGCCGCCTAATGGAGACCAAGCTGTAATTGGGAAGCCATGCACTTGTGACTGAGCAATGGTGCCATCATGCATAGGGTCATGATGAAGTACTGAAAACTCAACTTGATTTGTAATCAGTGGGATATTCAAAAATTCAGAAAGAGCATCAAATTGCCAAGGCAGAAAATTCGATACTCCTACTGCGCGCACCTTTCCAGATTCCACAACCGACTCTAGTCCATCTGCCGTATCTTCGAAGTCCATACGGGGATCGGGTCTGTGAATTAATAATAAATCGATGTAGTCAGTACCAAAGTTTTTAAGCGAGTTTTCTACAGATAGCTGAATATGCTCTGAACTAGTATTGTAATGTTTGTTATTTACACCAGGGCGTCGAGAAGACGGAAATTGAATTCCACATTTCGAAATAATTTCAATTTGATCTCTTAAACCTGAAGATTCCTTTAAGACTCGTCCAAAATATTCTTCACAGCGAAAGTCACCATAGATGTCAGCGTGATCGAAGGTCGTAATTTCAGCTTCTAAACAGGTTTCAATGATTTTTCTACCCCAGGAAATTTGAAAAGGTTCACACGTATCCCATCGCCAAGCGCCATAGATAATTCGCGAAAGACCGATTTCTTCAAATTCTATTTCTGTATCTTCAGTACTCATTTTCTTTTTCCCCCAGCCAATGGTGTATCAGGTTCTTCCTTGGGTACTCGATTTTGCACTTCAGCTAAAGCACAGGTTTTCAGATGTGGCATCACTAGCTTGCCAAAAATTTCACATTCTTCACGATTGGGATATCCAGACAAAATAAAGGAGCGAATACCCATGTCCTGATATTCCTGAAGTTTTTCCAATATTTGTTCGGGACTACCTACTAATGCGGCTCCGCAACCCGAACGTGCACGCCCGATACCAGTAAAAAGATGTGGTTCGGCATAGCCTTCATTATTGGATAGTCCGCGCATCTCTGTTTGTCGAGCCACGCCAAGAGCACTAACATCCTGAGCACGTTCTCTGATATTTTTACCGACTGCTTCATCTAGACGCGACATTAACAGGTCAGCGGCCTCGCGAGCTTCATTTTCGGTTTCTCTAACAATTACATGAACACGTAATCCGAAATCCAGTTTGCGCTTATACTCCGCCCCCTTGTCTGACATTTTAATCATGAGGTCTTTGAGTCGTTCTTTGGTTTCCGGCCACATAAGATAGACATCACAATAGCGAGCACATAGATCTACTGCAGGTGGTGAATATCCTCCGAAATACCATAGAGGACCTCCCTGCTGATAAGATCTCACTGGCTCAGTAGTTTCTAAGGATATCTTGTAAAATTCACCCTCAAAGTTAATCTCTTCTCGATTGAATGCCTGATGTAAAATCTCCAATACCTCTGCTGATCGTCGATAACGGGCATACGATTCTAATGTTTCTCCTGGTAAGTCAGAAGAAATTACATTAATGGTTAAGCGACCTTTTAAAATGTGGTCCAGCGTAGAAATAGCTCGTGCCAGCATGGGCGGGTGAACCTCACCGCACCTTATAGCCAATAATAATTGGATTTTTTCTATCATTGGTGCCAAAGCTGCGCCGAATGCAACTGTATCTTGCCCCACTTGATAGGATGATGGACAGAGAACATTTCTGAAACCATTAGATTCGGCTTCAATAACAGCCTTGGAGGCATGTTCAAATGTACTTTTAAGTTTATCATCAAAAATGCCCATGTAACGAAAATCATCGTTACATATGGGCGCAAACCATGATACCTCTGCGGCATCCAAATCTTGTGAACGTATGATGGGATTATTACTCAATCTATTGCCTTTCGTTAGTACCATAATACACGGATTGGCTGGTTTACTACAGAGTAGATCTACTGTTTTAGACTCTACTGGCTGATAAGCAACAGATTCATGTCAATTTCGTTTAAATCTGGCGATGAGTTTTTGAAAAAAATATCTATGAATTGCGTACACCACGTAGAGAGTCGATCACATTGAGATCTAGTTCCGCTTTTCGTTGCTGAAAGATCTGATACATCAAAATAGATGCTGCCACCGATATATTATAGCTTTCTACCATTCCAACCATGGGTATAAAAACGAACTCGTCTACAACTTCACGCAGTTCGGGACTTAAGCCATATTGTTCGCTACCCATCATAATTAGGGATTTCTTTGAAAATTGTAAAGCCGAGGCGTCGGAGGCGCCTTCCTGCTTTGCGGCACCGTAAACTTTAAAACTTTGGCTTTTTTTTAACTGAATAAATTCCGTGAGATTTTCCACTGGCTGATATTGGATCCACTGATTGGCACTCGCGCTGGCCTTGTGACCTTCAGATTGCATGTTTGGGCATTCATTGTAGGTGTAGTAAAGATGAACGGTACGTATTCCTAGAGCATCCGCTGAACGTGATACCGCGGCCACATTATGCAGGTCGTGAACATTATCTAGGAGAAGCTCTACTCCTCTGATTTTATTGGAGTTATAGGCTTCAATTAATTTTTGTCTTCGTTCATTCATTTAGAAGTAGGTTCCAGTTGGATAGGTGATTGAAAATAGACTCCTCTGAATTTCTGTACGGCTCCTTTAAGTTCCCGCACGTTGACCAACTC
>MDTD01023504.1_pt1 | contig 13360 bp, 14 predicted proteins | sample 811221 | NCBI WGS metagenome assembly MDTD01 (sample SAMN05326646, study PRJNA326480) | marine metagenome | isolation source: seawater | place: Pacific Ocean: South West | collected 2011
GGGCAGGGCTGTCCGCGGGCAGGGGCTTTTGCATAAAGCCGTTGATGATGCTGTCCAGCGCCTTGTAATAGCGCAGGGTGCCCATAGCAATGGCCATGGCCAGCCGCTGGTCGCGGCTGTTGTCCAGGCGGCTTAAAAACGGAGCGGCGGCTTCATCAAGCAGGCTCTTATGTTCCACCACGTGGTCAACAATGCGTACCGCTGCCAGGCGGCTGTGTAGGGCTTTATCCATAGCCCGATAGTGTGCCGTAAGATTTTGCGTTTGTCCAAGCTATAAGCGGTTGTTTTATGCATAAAGATGTGGAAAAGTACCCCTATGTGGTTTTTATTATTCTTTCTTATTTTTATCCCCGCCGTGGAAATATGGCTGTTTGTTGAGGTGGGTGAGCGCATCGGCGGCTGGTCCACCGTGGGCCTGACCTTTTTAACCGCGGCAATGGGGATTTTACTGGTGCAGTACCAAGGGCTCAACACCTTGCTGGAGGCCCAGCGTAAAATGGCCGAAGACTGCGCCCCGGCCAAAGAAATGTTTGACGGGGTCTGCATTGCTCTGGGCGGGTTGTTGCTGCTTATACCCGGCTTTTTCACTGATTTCTGGGGCTTTTTATTCCTGATTCCATGGGTACGGGTGTTCTTATTAGAGCTTATTATTGACGGTTTTTTGGGTTATTTTTCCTACGGCATGGTGAGTATGGATATGCTCAATAAAGATCAAAAGCCCGACGATGATGATGTGATTGATGCGGAGTATGAAGTGGTGGACGAGGAAGGTAACCCCACAGACAAAGACGATAATTCTGACTTGCCACCCAAAAAATAAACGTATACACTTTTATTTATTAACCCCATCCCGTTTTTCCACTCTTTAGGAGATACCCTATGAACGGTTCAATTAACCGTGTGGTGACGCAATTGGTGCAATCGTTTGTGTATGCGCACAAAATGCGACGGCGCCAGCTGTTTGACCATATTATCAACACTGCCCAAACGCCGGAAGAGTCACGCATTTACCACAAAGTGCTGGACTACCTGATGGCTGCCCATTTTGGGCAAAAGCGCAAAGGCCCCACGCCGCAGCCGTATTTTATCCATATCTATATGGTGTGGGTGCAGGCGTTTATGGCCAATGAGTCCTTTCCGGTGCAGCTGGCGCATCTGCTGCATGATACGGTGGAAGACGCCCCCAAGCGCCTGAACAAAAGCCGTGCGGAGGTTCGCCGCGATATTGGTGATTTGACCGAGCGCTTTGCTGATGAGGTGCTGGCAATGGTGGACGGCCTGACCAACAAAAAAGGTCTGAAAGCCGAAGACAAGCACCGGTGGCAGCTCGAGCATTTTAAAACCCTGCCGGCGGCCACCCAGCGTGCCAAATTGCGCGATAAAATCGCCAACACCTGGGACAGTGCCTATAACATGCCCGATTGGCATTGGGAGAAGCTGCTGAGCCAGATTATTCTGATGCGGGAAATGTATGACGCGGCCGCTGAACCTGACCGCAACATGCTGGCGATGGTCAATTATGTGCACCTGCGCCTGACAGAAGCGATTGCCGACCGTGATGGCATACTGCCCCGTTAAACAGCGATGGCCCCCCGCAAAGGGGGCTTTTTTATTAGATAACACTCATGATTTTCTGGTGCACAAAAAAGCCGCCGCCGAGCAACACCAACCCGCCAATGTACAACGCCCAGAAGTTTGTCCCCAGCTTGTCGGCGAATAAAAAAGGCACAAAAAATAACAAGGATACCGGCACCCCGATGAAAATACTTTTGGCAAAGGTGGTGGTGGCTTCCACGTTTTGGTGCTCCAGCATGGAAATAGGCAACACTAGAATGGACAGCAGCGGCAGGGCAATAAAAAACCCGGCCAGGTCGGGGCGGCGGGCGCTCAGCCAGCTGGCAAACGCAATGACCGAGGCACTGATAAACACCTTAAAAACAGCAAATACCATTTATCTTATTCCTTTAAGCTGTGAGTGAATTATTTGCCCCGGCCCGTATAAATGGGGTATAAATTGGGGCGCCTAAACATAAAAGTAACAGGGGTAATGACAATGGGCAAAGGTATTGTTTACGAATCGAAACTGCCGGACGAAAATGGCCTGATTCCCTATACAGCCGAAGAGGACAGCGTATGGCGGGATTTGTCCGCACGGCAGAAAAAAGTCCACCAGGGACGGGCCTGCGCGGAATATATGCAGGGCCTTAAAGAACTAAACCTGCCCACGGACCGTGTTCCCCAGTTGACCGAAATTAACGAAGTGCTGGACAAAAAAACAGGCTTTGGGGTGGAGCCGGTTGCCGCCCTTATTACCGCGCAAAAATTCTACGAGTTGCTACGGGATAGGAAATTCCCGGTGGCGACATTCATCCGCGACCGCAGCGAGTTTGATTATTTGCAGGAACCGGATATTTTCCACGAAGTTTACGGTCATTGCCCGCTTTTGACCAATCAGGCCTATGCCGACTATGTGCAGCGCTACGGCGAACTGGCATTGGAGCTGGGCGGGGCGTATAAAAAACCTCTGCTGCGGCTGTTCTGGTTTACGGTGGAATTCGGGTTGATTGAAAATACCGACGGCACCCGCATTTACGGCGCGGGCATCCTTTCCAGCGTGGGGGAAACCGAATACGCCACCGACAGTGACAAACCCGAACGCCGTCCGTTTGATTTGGTGGAAGCCTTGCGCACCCCGTACCGCATTGATATTTACCAGAATATTTATTACGTCATTCAAAGTTTTGACCAACTGTATAATATTGTAAATGCCGAGCTGAAAGAGGCAGTGGAAGAGGCCAAAGCCCTGGGCGATTTTGAACCGACCTTCCCCACTACCAAAGACGACGGCAGCCCGGCGATGGTGTTTTAGTGATATTTGTCACACCAACAGCCAAAATGGCACGGGCACCAATTGAGGAAAAAAGAGGTTTGGGGGTATACTCGTAAGGCTATGAAAATACGTGTACTCGGATGTGATGGCGGCCGCGCCAAGGATTATAAAAACACCTCGTTAATGTTTAACGATACGGTGCTGATTGACGCGGGCACGGTGCTGAGCGAAATCACCGTGGAAGAGGCCATTAACATCACCGATATTTTCTTCACCCATACCCATCTGGACCATATTCTGGAGTTGCCCTTTATGCTGGATGTGACCTTTGGTCAGCGTAAAACACCGCTGCGCCTGCACGGACTGAAAGAAAGTCTGGATCCGTTAATGGAGCACATGTTTAACGATAAAATATGGCCCAACTTTGCTGAACTGCCCACTGCTGAAGACGGCCAATTCACTCTGCATGAGATTAAACCTGATGAGGTATATGAAGCTCAGGGGCTCAAATTCACCCCGTTTGCGGTTAACCATACGGTGCCGTGTGTGGGCTATAAGGTGGAATCAGGCGGGAGTGCTTTGGTGTTTTCCGGCGATACCGGCCCGGTGGACAGCGTCTGGGATGTGGCCAACGCCGCGGATAACTTAAAAGCCCTGATTGTGGATTTGTCTTTTCCAACTGAAGAGCAGCACATCGCCGATGTTTCCGGCCATATGACCGCGAACGATGTGCAGGCCCAGCTGGAAAAATTGCGAAAAGACTGTGACGTGTACACCTTCCACCACAAGGTGGGCCTTAGCCCTAAATTGAAAGAGCAGGCCAAACACCTGACCCACATGAACAAACCCGTGCAGCATCTGCGCGATGTGGAAATTTTAGAAATTTAACGCCCAGTACTAATTTTCCTGATAGTGGGGCAACTCCATTTTGAACATATGGTTGGCCAGTTCCACGCCTTCTTGAATATCCGAAAACACCACGTGGGTTTCGTTGCCCAGAGCATCCACGCTGGAAATTTTCCGCAGCTGAATATCGGGCGTGGTGAAGACCATGTCAATACGGCTCAGGGTGTTCTGATCCTCTTCTTTTTCCGGAATGAAGGAGACTTCCAACGTGCCGTCCAACTGGTTGATATAGGCGGTGCTGAAGCCTTCCGGCGGCAAGGAAATGCTGCCTTTGCCAATAAACTGGTATAAAGGATTAGAGCTGGGCAATTGGGTGATTTGTTCGTTTTGACCGTCTTTAAAAAAGATGCGCCCGCCGTCGCTGACCAGTTGGTGGGGGACGGGGTCTTTAAAGTCCCATAAGAACTTGCCCGGCTTTTTCAGGTAAAACGTACCGCTGTAACTTTCGGTGGAGCCAATGGTGTATTGAATAAAATGCGCCTTGAAGGTGGACAGGCTGTTAAAATACGCCTCCACATCCCCCAGTTCGCGCGCGTGGGCGGGCAGAGTGATTACGGCCAACAGCAATGTTAAAATCATACGTTTCATAGGGCAAACTCTAGCACAGCTTTTAATTTTGAACCCAAAACTATTTTTCAGTACAATACAAACTTAAAATAAAAACAGATAAGTGAAAAACATGCTGAAATTTTCAAACATCCTGATGGCGGCGGTTGTGGTGATGATGGCCATGGCCCCAGCATTTGCCCAAGATAACAAACAGGAGACCGAAGCCAAAGAAGTAAAAACTCAGGTGGAGCTGTTCGCCCGCACGGGTATGGAGCCGGTGCCATTTCGTTTGGAGCGCAGTGAAGACGCCGACACCACCGGGTACTTCCCCGCTGAAACCGTTATTCAGATTGTCTACTGGGGCAACCCGTGGGTGATGCTGCATTTCGCCGGAGCTGTCGGCTGGGTGAAGAAAAGCGACATTACCGAGATTTTAACCCCCGACGGGCAAACGTGGGCCCGCAAAAAATAGGTTAGCCCATGTCCCGTTTCAGCAAAAAAAATACTGGCCGCGCCTCCCGCAAGCGTCCTGTTAAAACCCGTACCCCGCGGCCCAGCCGCGCACCACGGATGCCGCGCGCACCAAGGGAGCCGGGCGAACCGGGGGATTTTAAGAAGAAAATGATTTTCTTTGGCTTTGCCTGCTTGGCGGGGCTGTATATTTTTTGGCACACCTATGGCTCTTTTGACCCGATTTTAAACCTGATGGGAATTGACACTACTGAAGAAGTGGCGGAAGAGGACGAGCCAGCAGTCACCAGCGGTAACAAAACGGTCGCCGCTTTGGCGCTGGAAGCGCTGGGCTTGCAAAAAGAGCAGGCGCCAACCCGCGCCAACAAAGCACAGGTGGTGTATTACGCCAAGGTGCGGGAGAACACCCCCATGCTGAAAGAAAAATCCCCCAATGCGACAGTACTCACCACCATTCCGGCCGGGGCGGCAGCGGCCATTGCACGGGTGGAAAACAAAGAGTGGCTATACGTGCGCTATGCCCGCTTTACCGGTTGGGTGCATAAATCGCAGGTGGCGGACTATGTGGATGCCTACGGCCGCCCGCTTAAAAAAAAGAGCCAATGACCCTGACCGGCCCCAGCTTAATCCCTGAAAATCCGCAAAAAGCGGTGGTTCTTCTGCATGGTTATGGCGCGGACGGTCAGGACTTGTTTGCCTTAGCCCCTTTATTGAAACAACAGCTTAAAAACGGTGAGCACACCGCCTTTTTTGCCCCCAACGCCCCGCAAAAAACCAATATGGGGATTGGTTACCAGTGGTTCAGTGATAATGATTTTACCTTTGTTGACCGGGACGGTATTGGTCAGGCCAAAGAGTTGTTGGAAGACTTTATTCAAACCGAAATTATCGCGAAGCTGGGGCTGAAATACGAAGATGTTGCCATTATCAGCTTTTCGCAGGGCACCATGACAAGCTTGTTTAGTGTGCCGCGCTTTGATGACTCCATTGGTGCGCTGGTGGGTTTTTCTGGGTTGTTGATGTGGCAGGGTGAACTGGAGAAAGACGGCGTCAACCATGTACCGATACTGCTGGTGCACGGCGCGGATGATGATGTGGTGCCGGCCCACAACACCGAACAGGCTGCCAAAGAGCTGGAAGCGTTAGGCTATACGGTGGAACAGCACATCCTTCCAGGCCTTCCGCACGGTATTGATGCCCGCGGGCTGGAGCTGGCGGCGACCTTCTTGAACACGCACAACTTTTAATCGCTTGACCTTTTAAAGGTATACAGTTTATTCTTGACGGTATATTTTTTCCGTTTGGAGCTTTTCCTATGCAACCTCGACTCAAACCCACGCGGGTGCGTGAGCGTCAGCGTCGCCAACAACTGGTGGCCGCTCTGCGTGACCTTCAAACCCGTGAAGCAACCTTTTCTATTCGTTATCTACCCAACCGCAGCCGGGTGGTGGACTGGGACACAGCTTTTGCCAATCTGTCCAAGAAGACAACCCCCACCGTTGCCAAAACCTGCCCGCGTAAGCTGTGGCAAACCCGTGAACGCCTGCTGCGTGTAGTGGGGCCGGAGACCGCCCATGGTGATTATCAGCCGCACAAAGATCCCATGCACGACCATTGTAAAGTGGTCAGCTGGGTGGTACAGCAGGAATTCGGCGGTGTGATTCTGGGTGTTTACGAAAAAGATCGTCAACACTACTGGAACCTTCTGCCATGCGGCACAGTGGTGGATTTTACCGCCACCCAGTATGAAGGGGACTTAAAAGGTGATGGCCTGAACCCGGTGATGGAACCGGCGTTTGTGCTGCTGCCGCCCCAGGACCCTGCCTCCGGTAATGCCCGGTGCAAACTTCTATACAAACGTTACCTGCAACAGGAGACGGCGTGAAGAAACTGACCTTGCTAACCTTTCAGGTGGACGCTTTGCAAAAAAGCGGCCTTATTACCACCATTGTGGAAGGGGAGCACGTGGTTGCTCCTTCCACGGTACAGGTGAGCGGCGGTGACAAGCCGCTCAAGGCCCATGTTCGTCTGGCGCGCTTTGCCACGGTGGGGGAGCTGGAAGCGTACTTTTTTCACCAAAGCGGCTTTGGCAAAACTGAGCCGGAGCATGTAGCCGAAAAGCGTGAAGAGTTTCTGCAGGAAATGCGGGCGCTGTACCCCAACTTGACTCTGGATTCACCGGTAACGGTGCTGCTTGTTCGCCCCGCGGCCGATGAAACCTGAAAAGCGTTTGACCCCTGAAAAAGGGGTCTTTTTTATATTTAATAGCCGCCTTCGGGGGGCTGTTGCACAATCACTTCCCGTTTGCCCACGTGGTCGGCCGGGCCTATCAGGCCGTCGGCTTCCATTTGTTCAATCAGGGTGGCAGCCTTGTTGTAGCCGATTTTTAAATGCCGCTGAATAAACGAGGTGGAGGCTTTTTGCTCTTTGGCGACGATTTCAATAGCCTGCTGATATAAAGGGTCATCGTTCATATCTTCCTCGCCACCGTTGCTGGTGGCCGGGGTGGTGGCATCACGCGGTTTGGTAATGTCCGTGACGTAACTGGGTTCGCCCTGCTCCCTTAAATGGTTGGCCACCGCCACGCACTCGTCCTCACTGACAAAGGCCCCGTGCAGGCGTTTTAACGCCCCGGCACCGTTGGCCATATAAAGCATATCTCCTTTGCCCAAAAGTTGCTCGGCACCCATTTGGTCCAGTACGGTGCGGCTGTCAATTTTACTGGTCACATGGAAAGACATACGGGTGGGGATGTTGGCCTTAATCAGCCCCGTGACCACGTCCACGCTGGGGCGCTGGGTCGCCACCAGCAGGTGAATACCGGCCGCGCGCGCCATTTGCGCCAGGCGGGCAATGTAAACTTCTACCTGTTTGCCGGCGACCATCATCAAATCCGCCAGTTCATCAATTACTACCACAATATACGGCAGAGGGCTTTCCGCCAAAGGCTGCTGCTCCATTTTGGGCTGACCAGTCACCACGTCAAAACCGGTTTGCACCATACGGGTAGGGATGTTGTCATCGGCTTGCAGTTCTAAAAACTTGGCGTTGAACGATTGCAGGTTCTTCACGCCCATCAGGCTCATCAATTCATAGCGGCGCTCCATTTCCCGCACCGTCCAGGCCAAAGCGCTGGCAGCTTTGTTGGGGTCCGTAATCACGGGCGAAAGCAGGTGCGGGATATCGTTGTAAATGGAGAGCTCCAGCATTTTCGGGTCAATCATCACAAAGCGCAACTCTTCCGGGCTCATACGGTAGAGCAGGCTCAAAATAAAGGCGTTCATGGCCACCGATTTACCTGAACCGGTGGTCCCGGCAATCAGCGCGTGGGGCATTTTAGCGATATCGTCATACACCGGGTTGCCGGTGGTGTCCACGCCCAGCGCCACGGTCAGTTTGCCGGCGTTGGTTTCAAATTCCTCAGTTGAGAGCAAATCTTTAAGCCCCACCGCCTGGCGGGTGCGGTTGGGCATTTCAATACCGATAACACTTTTGCCGGGAATAGGGGCCACACGGACTGACATCGCACTCATAGAGCGGGCCAGATCATCGGCCAGATTGACCACGGCCGAAGTCTTCACCCCCGGCGCGGGTTCCAGTTCATAAATAGTAATCACCGGGCCGGGGCAAATTTTAGTGACTTCCCCTTCCACGCCAAAATTCTTCAACTGCGCTTCCAGCTGGCGGGCGTTTTGCTGCAGAGCTTCTTCGGATTCCGCCCCGCTTTTGGTGGTGTTGTTGTCCAGAATGTGCAAGGTGGGCAGCGAAAAGTTTTTGTCCAAGGTTAGCGGCAGGTCCGCCTGCTTTTCTTTTTCAATTTTAATTTCTGACTTGGTTGGCTCCTGCGTACGGATAACCTTGGGCTTTATGCGGGTTTTCTTTGGCGGGTGAATGGGCAGTTCAATCTGCAATGCTTTTTTAAACTGGATGCGCTTTAAGGTGCGCCAGACAACGGTGATCATTAACTGGACGGTGTGTTTGGTCCACTCTGCCTTGGCGTAAATATCGTCCATGGTTAGCCCGCTCAGCCACAGGGTGAACAAAAAAGTGAACACCGCGGCAAAGGCAAACGCGCCGAAGGCGCCCAAGTATTTGGCCATAAAAATGGTGAGGAGTTTTCCCACCAGTCCGCCGTTGCCAATACCGTCTTCCACCGGCCAATCGGGCAGGGGGGCAATCTGGTGCAGCAGGGCAGCGGCGCTGATTAACAACAATGGCATGGCCGCCACGCGCAAACTGAAATGGGTAATGGGGCGGTGCGCCACTAAAATCAGGCTATACAGGCCCAAAACCAAAGGAATGGCAAAACTGGCCAGGCCAAAATACTGCAACAAAAGGTCAGAGGTAAACGCGCCGACTACCCCGCCTTTATTGTTGGTGTACAGGTATTCTGTCGCGTTATTAAATGAGGGGTCTTCGGGTGAAAACGTCAGCAAAGACAGCGTCAAATAGATGGTCGCTACCATCAATACCAACCCTGCGCCTTCAAGCATGCGCCGTTTTAAAGCGTCGGACATTTTTATTTTTATTCCCCCGATTTTTATCCCTTTAAAGATAGCACAATTTGCCCGCAAACTTAAAAACTGGCAAGGCACACACAGGACTTACCCGCCCCCGGTGTGGCAAGTTGGTCATGACTTTGGCGGTGTACGGGCGCGGTGGGAACGGCTTTATTTTATATAAGCTGTTGAAAAACAGCTTCAATACACTTATAACAGGCGCAGGCTAAAATTTAATCAAAAAACCAAGGCAGGTTAAACCCACCATGACCGAACAGTTCATCGCCCCGCACGACATTGACGACGCCGTTGTCACCGCCCGTATTGAAAAGCTGAAAAAGCTGGAAGAGCACGGCATTAACCCGTACCCCAACCGGGCCAAAAAAGATGTCCGCCATGGGGAGATGGCCCAAAAATATAAAGACCTGGCCGACGGTGAAAAGACCGACGACGTGGTCACCACCGCGGGCCGTGTGCGTTCAGTGCGCAACTCCGGCATGTTTATTGACCTGCATGATGACAGCGGCAAAATCCAGATTTTCAGCCACAAGCAGGACTTGTCCCCCGAACTTTTGGAGCTGGTCGCTTTGGTGGATATCGCCGATTTTATTCAGGTGACCGGTTATGTGCGCCGTACACCCAAGGGGGAGTTGACCATCAACGCTACCGATGTGCGCTTTTTGTGCAAGGCGCTGCTGCCCCTGCCGGAAAGCTATTACGGTTTGGCGGATGTGGAAACCAAATATCGCCAGCGCTATCTGGATTTGATTATTAATGACGAATCCCGTCAGCGCTTCCAGACGCGCTTTAAAATCATCTCACTGGTGCGGGAGTTCTTACAGAACGAGGGCTTTTTGGAAGTGGAAACGCCCATGCTGCACCCGATTGTGGGCGGGGCGACGGCCAAACCGTTTGTCACCCACCACAACACGCTGGATATGGATTTGTACCTGCGCATCGCGCCGGAACTGTACCTGAAGCGCCTGATTGTCGGCGGCCTGGCGGACAAGGTGTTTGAAATCAACCGCAACTTCCGTAACGAGGGCATCTCAACCCGCCACAACCCGGAATTCACCATGATGGAGGCCTACGCCGCCTATATGGATTATAACGATATGATGGATTTGGCCGAGCGCGCGCTGCTGTTCCTGTGTGACAAGCTGTTCGGCACGCCGGAGTTCACCTTTGGCGAGCACACCATCAAGGTCACCAAGCCGTTCAAGCGCATTTCCATGGTGGATGCGGTCACCGAAGCCACCGGCGTGGACTTTGGCCAAATCAAAACCGCCAAAGAGGCCCGTAAAGCCGCGGAAGACATTATGGACAGCGAGCTATCCAGTAAAAGTTTTGAAATCCCCAAAGGGGCCAAATGGGGCGATGTTGTGGCGCTGATTTTTGAAGAAAAGGTGGAGCACACCCTTATCCAGCCCACGCACATCACCGATATGCCCAAGGATATTTCACCGCTCGCCAAGGCGCACCCGGACGACCCGCGCCTGACCGAGCGGTTTGAAACCTTCATCAACGGCTGGGAAATCATGAATTCCTTCAGTGAGTTAACTGACCCGCAAGACCAGTTTGAGCGCTTTAACGAACAGGTCAAAGCCCGTGAAGCCGGCGACGATGAAGCGCAGATGATGGATTATGACTATGTGACCGCGCTGGGCCACGGCATGCCGCCCACCGGCGGCATCGGCATTGGTATTGACCGGCTGGTGATGCTGCTCACCAACGCCCCCTCCATCCGCGACGTCATCACCTTCCCGACGTTGAAGAGGCGGTAGGGTGACATAACTTAAAAATGTATTTCTCCGAAATGCTTTTTAAGTTCTTTACCACAAGGCCCATTTGTTAGAGCAATATCTTTAACGGGTTTGTACATTATGTAATTTGTTGAACAACTAACTCGTATGAGTTTGTTGTTTTTTACAGCAGTGGCTAAAACTTGTTGGGAGTACATACCGTTTAACTTTGTATCTACGGTAGTAATAAGTACCTTCCCAGAGGTGCTGGAAATGTACTTTGAGGAGGGGGTTAAGCTTAAAGGTATATTTTGATTTTTTACGCCCGCAGCACGCTTTGAAATATTAGCTTGTAGCTGAGCAAGGAAATAGTTCTCCATGTTTTTTAGGAATTCATCATTCATATCAGCATTAACTATACCTTCCATAGCTTGAGAAGAGCTAGTCACTACAACATTTTTTGTAGTAATTTTTTGATTGCTATTTATATGGGTTATTGTCAGATAAGCTATGAAGTGTATAAGCATATATATCAAAGGAATCCCATAGGCGTAGAAAGGCAGGCCTTCATTAGTTTTTTTTAGTTTTGATAACAATTCTTTTGAAAAGTGATAGGCTATATAACCAAACACAGCTGCTAAAATAACATGTAAATTTAAAGCACTCACAAAAAAGCCCATGGTTAATATAAAGGCTAATATATTGGTGAAAACACCGAACTAGCGTGCAAGTTTTATAGAATTCAATTTAACTTTCTAATATTTGTTTAGCAGGTTTTTTTAACAAGTATTCTATAATGATCTTGTGTGTACTTATTGCTGATATGAAGCTTTGTTTCACCATGAAACGTCTCTTTTTCTTTTACAGCTAGATTTGATCTCATTATTTTGACTCTTACCCCATTTGAGTGTATTCAATTGTATATTGAGTAACGCAACAATTCAATACTAATCAGTTAACTTGCCACCCCATCATCACGCCTAAAGCACCAGTCTTAAATCCCAAAAAGGGGCCGCAGCCCCTTGTTTTGCAGGATATTTTACGCCGTCGCGCGCTGGCGCTGGCGGCCGCCGGCGGGCTTGGCGCCGCGGCGGGAGTGCTGTTTAAAGCGGAACGGCTTTTTACCCGGCTTGCGGCTGCCGCGCTTTTTGGCTTTAAACCCGTCAGGCGCGCCGTGGGCGGTACGTTTGCTGTTTGGTTTGCCGTTTTTGCCTTGGCCACGTGGCGCACGGGCGGGGCGTTCAGCTTTGGCGCTGTCACTTTTGCCCGCTTTTTCGGGGTTCAACAGGCGCTCAATCTCGTTCCATTTGCCGCGATCCCCGCGGGTGATGAACGACAGCGCCTCCCCGCTGGCACTGGCACGGCCGGTGCGGCCAATGCGGTGGATGTAATCTTCCGGGCATTGCGGCAGATCATAGTTAATCACATGTTCAATATGCGGAATGTCCAGTCCGCGCGCGGCCACATCGGTCGCCACCAGAATGCGGTACTTGCGTTTGCGGAAGGCCTGTATCACACGTTCACGCTTGTTCTGGCGCAGGTCGCCGTGAATGGTGTCAGTGCGGTGGTGGTCGGCCTTCAGGCGTTTGGCCATTTTTTCCGCCCCGCGTTTGGTTTTCACAAACACAATGATGGAGCCTTCACGCTTGTCCAGCTGGCTTAACAGCTCAACGTATTTGGAGCCCTCATCAATATGTTTGGTATCTTGTTTTATGTTGACGCTAACGGTTATGTCCGGCTCAATAGTAATGTGCTCCGGCTCGGTTAAATATTTCTGGGTCAACTTCACCACGTTGGCGGGGATGGTAGCGGAAAACAACAGGGTTTGCCGCTGGGCAGGCATATGCTGGAGGATTTTTTCAATCTGAACCGAAAAGCCCATGTCCAGCATGCGGTCGGTTTCATCCAAAACCAGAAAACCGGTTTGGTTCAGGTCAATAGTGCCGCGGGTCAGGTGGTCGTTAATGCGCCCCGGCGTGCCCACAAACAGGCGCGGGCGGCGTTTAAGGGCTTGCAATTGTTTGTGCATGGAATCGCCACCAATCAGCAATACCCCGCGGGCTACGGGTTTGTCACCCAACAATTGTTGCAGGGCTTTGAGCACCTGCTGGGCCAGTTCACGGGTGGGGGTAATCACCATGGCGGTGCTGTGCGGGTTCTGAATCAGGGCGTGAATCAGCGGAATACCGAAGGCCAGCGTTTTGCCGGTACCGGTTTGGGCACAGCCGAGGATGTCTTTACCTTGCAGGGCGGGCGGAATGGCCTGCGCCTGAATGGGTGTGGGCTCAGAAAAATTCATTTTGTTCAGGGTTTGGGTAATAGGCGAAGGTAGGCCCATCTTGTGGAACGTGTTCATATGTTTA
>MDTD01101181.1_pt1 | contig 13359 bp, 10 predicted proteins | sample 811221 | NCBI WGS metagenome assembly MDTD01 (sample SAMN05326646, study PRJNA326480) | marine metagenome | isolation source: seawater | place: Pacific Ocean: South West | collected 2011
TGGGTCGTGGAGAGTAACTCTCATTCTTAACCAAAATTTTACCCCTCTTAACCATTGACAAATAGCTAGAATACTATGTGTTGGTTTTTCGATTCTGTGCGATGGCCTTCACCATTAAAATGTCACGGAGCGATCCTTAACTTTAATTACAAAAATTTTTAGCTTAATTTTAACTGTCCCAAATCCAAGCCAGTTGGTAGGCTGTTTCTATAAAGTAAGAAAACGTTTTCCTAAACCGAAAACGTTTTTCAAAAACGTGAACTCCAAAATATTTAAAGGAATCATTAGAAGAGGCCTGAATTGTCTCGAATGGGATCTTTTTATCACAAATGATACTTAAGGAGAAGAATCATAATGGACATCTTAAAAGAAACGAAAGACCGATTTATCTTGTTCCCCCTCAAAAGCGAAAAAATTTGGGAAATGTATAAACAACAAATGGCCGTTTTTTGGACGGCAGAGGAAATTGACCTGGCCAGTGACCTCACCGACTGGGAAAAGCTTGATGACAACGAAAGGCATTTCATTTCACATGTCTTGGCCTTTTTTGCTGCTAGCGATGGTATTGTTAACGAAAATTTGGCCCTGCGCTTTTACCAAGACGTTCAGCTTGCAGAAGCACGTTGCTTCTATGGTCTCCAAATGGCCATTGAAAATATTCACAGTGAAACATATGGCCTTCTTATTGAAACATACATTCAGGATCCTCGAGAAAAAGAAAGGCTTTTTAAGGCCATTGACACTCTTCCATGTGTTGGCAAAAAAGCGAAATGGGCCATGAAGTGGATCCACTCAAATGACTCTTTCGCTGAAAGACTTATCGCTTTTGCAGCAGTAGAGGGGCTCTTTTTCTCGGGAAGCTTTTGCGCCATTTTCTGGTTGAAAAAGCGAGGGCTCATGCCAGGACTCTGCACCAGTAATGAGTTTATTAGCAGGGATGAAGGGCTTCATTGTACCTTCGCTTGCCTACTTCACAGCCTCCTCCCGGAAAAAGATCAAGCAACTGACAAAAGGATTCAGGAAATATTCAAAGAAGCGGTTGCTATTGAAAAACACTTTATAAAAGACTCTCTTCCCGTTTCACTCATAGGAATGAACGCTGATAAGATGAGTCAATACATCGAGTTTGTTGCAGACCATTGGCTTAAGGAATGCGGTGTTCCTCCTCTTTACAACACTGAAAACCCTTTTGAGTGGATGGAACTCATCTCCCTGGAAGGTAAAACCAACTTTTTTGAGAAAAGAGTGAGTGAGTACCAAAAACCAGGTTTGCTCCTTGCTCAACAATCAAAATCACAATCCTTTACTCTAACTTTAGACGCTGAATTTTAAGGAGGGCAAGCTCATGCACGTCATTACAAGAAGTGGTATTAAAGAACCTATCAAGTTTGATAAAATTACAGAGAGGATTGAATCCTTGTGCTTTGGTCTCAATATGGATTTCATCGACCCTATTCTCATTTCTCAAAAAGTAATTGAAGGTATTTTTGATGGCATCACAACCCAAAGACTTGATCAGCTAGCAGCAGAAACTGCAGCCTACCTAGGACCCCAACACCCAGACTACGCTCTTTTGGCAGGAAGGATCGCCGTAAGCAACCTTCACAAAGAAACAACCCCAAGCTTTTTTGAGACTTTAAAAAAGTTATACACAAAATCAGATCCGCCCATCATTGACCAAGAAGTATTTAACACTGCTCTTAAGCATAAAGAACTTTTAGATCAAACAGTCTTACCTGAAACTGACTTCAAATACGACTACTTTGGCTTTAAAACCCTCGAAAAATCTTATCTTCTCAAGCTTGATGGCCAAGTGGTAGAAAGACCTGGCCAAATGCTCATGAGGGTTTCCTTAGGAATTCATAAAGATAATATTCCAGAGGCCATAAAAACATACCAGCTCATGAGCGACCAGTTTTTCACTCACGCTTCGCCCACGCTTTTTAATTCTGGAACCTCAAGGCCTCAGTTATCTTCTTGCTTTCTCCTTACAATGAAAGATGACAGCATAGAGGGTATTTACGAGACTTTAACAAAAACAGCATTGATATCCCAATCTGCCGGAGGTATCGGCCTTGCTGTCCATAACATTAGAGCGAAAGGAACTTTCATTAAAGGTACCAATGGTAACTCCAATGGACTCGTCCCCATGCTAAAAGTCTTCAACGATACCGCACGTTACGTAGACCAAGGAGGTGGCAAAAGAAAAGGAGCTTTTGCTATTTACCTTGAGCCATGGCACTCAGATGTTTTTGATTTCCTTGAACTTAAAAAAAATACGGGAAAAGAAGAGCTTAGGGCAAGAGACCTCTTTTACGCTCTTTGGATGCCTGACCTTTTCATGAAAAGAGTCAAAGAAGACCAAATGTGGTCACTCTTTTGCCCTCATGAAGCCCCAAACCTCAGTGAGTGTTATGGAAAAGAGTTTGAAGAGCTTTACCTTAAATATGAAAAAGAAGGTCGGGCCAAAAAAACAATAAAGGCCCAAAAGCTATGGTTTTCCATTCTAGAAACTCAAATTGAAACAGGGTCTCCTTATATTTTATATAAAGATTCCATCAACGAGAAATCGAATCAAAAAAATCTTGGGACTATCAAATCAAGTAACCTATGTACGGAAATTATGGAGTATACATCTCCAGATGAAGTTGCAGTTTGCAACCTTGCAAGCTTGGCCCTTCCAAAATATGTTAAGAAAGACACCTCAGGAAAAATGTTTTTTGACCACCAGAAACTTTTTGAAGTCACCTACCATGCGACAAAAAACCTCAATAAAATTATAGACATTAATTACTACCCAATTCCTGAAGCAGAAAGGTCTAATAAAAGGCATCGACCTATTGGTCTTGGAGTCCAGGGGCTAGCGGATACATTTTTTAAACTAAGGCTTTCTTTTGAATCAGAAGAGGCCAAGGCACTCAACAGAGATATTTTTGAAACCCTCTATTATGCTGCCTCTAGATCAAGTATCGACGCTGCAAAGGAAGATGGCCCTTATCCAAGTTATGAAGGCTCTCCGGCTTCTAAGGGACTCCTTCAATTTGACCTTTGGAAAGAAGAGCCGAGATCTAAACGCTGGGATTGGCAAGCTCTAAAAGAGGACCTCAAACTTTTTGGATTAAGGAATTCACTCCTCGTTGCTCCGATGCCAACGGCTTCAACTGCCCAAATATTTGGAAACACCGAATGCTTTGAGCCCATTACTTCAAACCTTTACGTGAGAAGAGTCCTCTCAGGAGAATTTGCCATCTGGAACCGCTCCCTTGTTAATGACCTTATATCAAAAGGTTTTTGGACAGACTCCGTTCGAAATCAGATTATGAAAGCAAACGGCTCTATCCAAAATATTAAAGAAATACCTGATGATCTAAAGGAGATGTATAAGACTATTTGGGAAATAAAACAAAAGAGCATCATCGATATGGCCAGGGCCAGGGCACCTTTTGTTGACCAAGGGCAAAGTATGAATATTTATATGGAGTCCCCAGACTTTGCTAAATTGAGCTCTATGCATTTTTATACTTGGGAATCAGGGCTTAAAACAGGAATGTATTATTTGAGAAGCAGAGCGGCAGTTAACCCTGTCCAATTCACGGTGAACAAAAAGCCCAAGGAGGGAGAAGCTCAGCCTCCCACAGCAGTATGTAACCTTGAAAGCCCAGAAGACTGCATTTCTTGCGGCTCTTAAGAAATTAAAAAGGGGTTAGTTGTACGACGGGCCTGTAAAAAAGGCCCTTTATTTAGGTCCCTTAATTAAGACCCTTCTCCTGCAGGAGAGGCTTCTTTTTCTTCATCATACATTCCTTCAGGCTCTCCATCTTTAAAAGACTGAAAAGTAAACCATGTAAAGCCAATAATCGAGACAATAGCGACGATGACGCCCCACACGCCGAGAGGGTTATTGATCAATTTATCCATAATTGCTCCTTATGGCCTTAAAGGTACATGAATCCTATGATTTTTTCAATAGGCCGTTTTAACACACATATTTAAAATCACGGAAAAAGTTAATTCTTGGGAACAATCCTAAGAATCTTCCCTTGGTCAACAGAGAGATAAAGGAGACCTGAAGGCCCCTGTTTTACATTCCGAACTCTAAACCCCAGCTCACCTAATAACCTTTCCTCTGAAACAACTTTTCCATCTTTAACAGTTAGCCTGTTTAAATGCTTTCCTCTCAAGGCACCAGAAAAAAGACTCCCTTTCCAATCAGGAAATTTACTTCCGCTATAAAAAGCTAAACCACAAGGAGCAATAGAAGGAACCCAATATTTCAAAGGCTGCTTCATTCCCTGTTTCTTTGTTCCTTCACCAATAGAGGGGCCCCAGTATTCTTTACCATAAGTAATAACAGGCCAGCCATAATTGACCCCTTTTTGAATTTTATTTATTTCGTCCCCACCTCTAGGTCCATGCTCTTGTTCATAAAGATCACCACTAATAGGATCAAAGGCAAGGCCTTGAGCATTTCGATGGCCAAAAGACCAAATTTCCTTTAATGCACCCTTCGTCTTAAAAAAAGGATTATCTTTTGGAACCCTACCATCCTGATGAATTCTGATAACTTTCCCCATATGGGCCTTTAAGCTTTGGGCCTCGTGCCTATTCCCTCTATCACCCACGGAAATGAAGAGGTAACCCTTTTTATCCATAACAATTCGTGACCCATAATGATGAGTGTTTGTGTTAAAAGGTCGCGCAATAAAAATGTCTTTTAGCGAAGTGAGCGCATTATTTTGCTTATTTAAAGTCGCTCTGGCCACAACGGTTGTATAACCGCCCTCCTTTAGAAATTTATCCTCAACTTTTTTTGAGTAAGAGAAAAAAAAGGTTTTATTATTTTTGAATTCTGGATGAATCAGGACATCTAGCATTCCACCTTGACCACTCGCCACGACTTCAGGAACACCTTTTATTGAATCAACCTTATTTGTCTTAGCATTAAAAACCTTAATCCCTCCGGACCTCTCACTAAAGAGGATTCCTCCATCAGGTAAAAAGTCGAACCCCCAAGGAACACCTATCCCCTCTAAAACGACTTCGACTTTAAACTTTGAACTTTTAAAATCTTTAAGCTCTGTCGATTTAGTCCCAAAAGAATAAGAAAGAAAAGAAAAAACCAAAGTAAAAAAAACTAAAAAAGTTGAAGTTTTCATAAATTTAAAATTCCTTATCTCAAGTACCCACACTTATATTTTAAGCCCTATGGGCCAGTTGTAAATTCGCCCAAATCAAAAGATGAAAACATCAAATCAACCAACTCTTTTGAAAAGAACTTCTCATATTTTATTTTAAAACCCTTGAGCACTTTAACCAAACTGAAGCAAATTTAAGGTAATTATTTCTCTTGGGTATTTCTCTTGATTCATTTATTTCCTTCTAACATAAAAAAAAGGTGGGAACTAAGAATTAACCATCCTTAGACGTTGATTGTAAATTTAGATACTTGGCACAGTTATTTGACCTTTTGGATTAGTTACTAAAAAGGTACGGTTTTTTTACAAAATAAGCTCCCCTTAACGATCTAAAAAAAGAGTTTAAGTAGCTTTAATTGCTTAAAAACTTGTATTGAAAACGCCTTTTTCTCCGATGAGGTAATTAAAGTGGTGACAAACAATGTTTAAGGCTCTTCTTTTTGTTTTTTTAACTCTAATCCTTACCTCTGGTAAGCCAAAAGACGCCTTGGCCAAAGAGCAAAAGTTTCTTGTTAATGAAAATGCATCTATTGATTTAAGTGGATGGGACCCCTCACTTCATGGGGAAATCAAGCTTGACGGGAGGTGGAATTTCTATTGGAAAAAGTTTATTCCACCTCAATTTGATTTATTAGAAAATAACAAAAAAATGTTAAAAGTCCCTGTTCCTGGACTTTGGTCAGATTTTTCAAACCTATCTCCCTCGGGCTTTGGAACATACGTTCTTGAATTGAAAGGCCTCAAGGCAAATAAAAAGCCTATTGGACTTTACCTAGATGGCCTCACAACAAGCTTCAAAATTTATTTTGTGGACCAAAACCAAAGCACACTATTGGCCAGTGCTGGCGTTATTGGAGAAACAAAAAGTACTACAATACCAAGATTTGAATCCTTCCCGGCCAAATTTAATCCTAGCTCTGAAAGGGGTTACCTCGTTATTCAAATCTCTAGTTTCCACTACAAAAGTGGTGGTCTCTTTTACTCTCTCGGCCTCAACTCATACGAAGGTGTTTTAAAAAAAGATAAGGTCCGCTACTTAAGAGACTTCTTCGTCTTTGGCGTCCTTCTGATTATGGCCTTTTACCATTTTGGACTTTATTTTCAAAGAAAAGAAGACACTGGTAGCCTCTACTTTGGCCTCTTCTCACTATTCCTCTTCTTTAGACTCCTTGGAGTTAATTATTCCCTTACCATTTTCTTTAGAGAACCAAGTCTTTTAATTTTTGAACTGGAAAGAAAAATTGAATTTATTTCTGTTTTTTTGGCACCTGCCTTTTTCTATGGCTTTTCAAAATCAATCCTCCCCAATTTTCTGGGTACATTAGGCCTTAGGATTGGCCTCATTGTCGGGGGAGTTTTCTCATTGATTGGAATTTTTGCACAAGCAAGCTTTTATTCCCTTCCATTTATTATCAAAACTTATGAAGCTCTGACCACTCTTTACTTATTTTATGTAACTGCCAAGTGTATAAAAGCAGCTTACTTAAATATAGGTTACTCCAGAGTTTTCCTTGCTGGTTTACTCGTTATTGTTTTTGGGTTTGGTCACGATGTACTGGTTAACGAAAAGATTCTAGAGCCGCCCTATATTTTTTCCTATATTTTATGTTTTTTTATTTTAATCCAAAGTTACCTTTTATCTCTAAAATTTTCAGAAGCCTACAATACTTCCCAGAAACTTAAGAGAACTTTATGGGAAGAGGTTCAATCTCAAACTGGAAAAATATCAAGACAAAATCAAGACCTTACAAACCTTCTTGAAAACCTCGAGGAAGGCTTTATGGTAATAGACAAAAATGGAGTTGTTCAAGAGGGTGCCTCCAAAGTAACCCAAACATTTTTTAATATGCAAACTGAAAAAAAGCTTTTTAGCACTATATTAGGCCTCAATCAAAATGAAAAAGACCATTTCGATAAGTGGTGCTTTCATATTTGGCAAGGAAAAATGCTTTTCAAAGACATCGTGGGCTTAGGACCCTCCTTTTACACCAAAAGGGAAAATCAATACATAAAGCTCGAATACCGCCCGATCTATTCCAATAAAAACAAAGTCGATAAACTTATTTGTATAGCTTCTGACGTGAGCAAAGTCAGAGACCTTGAACTTAAAGCCGATTTAGAAAAAAACCAATCTAAAATGATGCTTTTAGTCCTCGATAGACCCCTACACTTTCTAGACCTCATTGATGATACAAGAGAATTTTTAGACGCTTTACTATATCAAAGAAAAATTCCCTTAGAAGAAACGCTATTTAGATTGGTTCATACTCTAAAGGCCCGCTTTTCAAACTTCAAAATTATTTCAGTAAGCAACTTTATTCATACCTTCGAGGAATATCTTTTAAAAAATGAGAAACCTGACAGAGAGGTTATTCTAAAAAAGGTTTCAGAACTTGAAAAAATATTAGGTGTATTTTTAAAAGAAAACCAGCAACTGGTAAAAGCGGCCAACTTAACAGCAAAATCATTTAGTGACTCCCAACAAATGAGGTCCCATGAGGTTAAAAAGTATATTTATGAAGGCCTTAACGACTTTTTAAGAAACTTTAATGAAAGGTTTATCCTCAAAACCTTTTCTTCAGGTCTTAGAGCTTATATTCAATCAACCAGAGAACTCGCTGAACAACATGATAAAAAGGTCAATATTATTCTTGAAGAATGCAATATTAGGGTCGACCTTTCCAAATATACTGGTTTCTTCTCAAGTTGCATTCACCTTTTTAGAAATGCCGTTGATCACGGACTAGAAGACCCCAAGACAAGAAAGCAAAAAAATAAATCAGAAACAGGCCTTATCACCATAAGCTTCTCAGAAAAAGAAGATGGTATTATTGAAATGCTTTTTAAAGACGATGGTGTTGGTATTCACCCAGCTGTTGTCAGGGATAGTGTTTACAAAATGGGAAGAAGGAGTCATGAAGAACTCCAAAAACTGAGTGACAAAGAGGCCCTTCAACTTATCTTTATCCAAGGCCTTTCAACAAAAGAAGAAACCACGGGCCTCTCAGGACGGGGAATTGGCCTTGATGCATTATATGACGAGACCAAAAACATAGGTGGAAAAGTTGAGGTCCTCTCCAAATTAGACGAGGGAACAACCTTTATTTTTAAAATTCCTATAATCATCTAACTACTTGTTTTTACTAATATAAATAGAATCTAACTGGCCTTATTTCCTTGAAAATATTACACCGTTAGTTGAAACTGGCCCCTCAATCCACTACAAACAACGCATGGCAAAACAAAAAGAATCATGGGCCCATCTTAGCGATCAACTACTTTTGGAAACACCTGTTTCGAAGCTTGGCCTTTCTTTAGAAAATCACCCTCTAATGGTTCTCATTAACAAGCTCTCAAAGGAGCTTGAGTTAAAAGGGATTCGGCTCAAACCAAAGGTTTACCTTTCCGATGATTGGTTTTGTGCTGATGGAACAACCACCTTTGCCATCCCCTTTACTCTTCTTCACCCCCGGTTAAAAAAGTTAGAAGAGCTTTATGTTGGAGAAATGGAAGGCGGAACTGATGATTGGTTTATGAAGCTTGCAAGACATGAGATGGCACATGTTTTAGATAATGCTTACAATCTTCGAAACTCTACTCAAAGAACTGATTTATTTGGTGATAGTAATAGGCCCTACCCTGAAGCTTATGAATATAGGCGCTACTCTAAGTCTTACGTTCGTCACATTGAAGATGGCTATGCCCAAAGTCACCCAGACGAAGACTGGGCCGAGACATTTGCCGTATGGCTGACGCCAAACTCGAATTGGAAAAAAGAATATAAGGGATGGCCCGCACTTAAGAAACTTAAGTTCATAAATGATAATTTAAAGAAAAAAGTTAAAAATCAAAAACCACTTTTAGAAAACGAAGAAATGCCCCACAACTTGGAGGACATCTCCCTTACTTTGAGGGAATACCTTGAGCAGAAGAGGGACCGTCTTTTTCCAAAAAGAAGCATCACTTTACCTAAAACTGAAAAGCCGCTCTTTTTAAAAAAGAAACCAACAAATAAAAATCCTTTAGCATCAGCTGTGATTAAAGAAAATAAGAAGTTTATCAGTCAAGTTATCAAACAAGAAACCGACCAATATTTATACCGGGTCAATCAGGCTTTGGACTTGTTCATAACTGATTGTGATAGGCTAAAATGGACCATTCATCCTACAGCTACAAAAAGGCCTCATTACTTGGCCAAAGTACTAGCTACCCAGGTAAATACAATCATCCAAGGAGGGCATCACAGGATTATTATGTGAAAAAAAGGTTTAATATCCTCGTTCTCATGCATGATTTCCTTGTCCCCAAAAAAAGAAACTCTACACGGGGGCGCCTTAATAGAGACAAAACCCCCTGGATCACAGAATACGATGTTTTAAAAGCATTAAAAGATTTAGGCCATAGGGCCTTTCCTTTTGGGCTTAGTGATGATTTAAACAAACTTGATGAGGCCATCCATGAAATAAACCCTAATCTCATTTTTAACATGGTGGAAACCTTTAGAGGAGATCGTCTTTATGAACCTCACCTAGCTAGCTTTCTTGAATTAAAAGGTATTCCCTACACAGGTTGCAACCCACGAGGTTTAACATTGGCAAGAGATAAAGGACTTGCAAAAAAAATTTTACATTACCACCAATTGCCAACCCCCAAATTTTTTATATGCCTTAGAGGAAAAACCCCTCACAAAAAAGACTTAAACGAGCTTAAATTCCCCCTTATTGTTAAATGCCTTTCAGAAGAATCCAGTTATGGACTTTCTCAATCCTCTATTGTTAAAAATAATAAACAGCTTTCTGAAAGACTAGATTATATCCATAAAAAACTTCAAACCGACGCCATAGTTGAAGAATTTATCATTGGCAGAGAGCTGAGCGTAGGAGTTTTAGGAAACGACCGACCAGAGGTATTACCTGTATGCGAAGTGACTTTCAATAAATCCAACGAACCACTTAATGAGATTTATACGCCAAATGCTAAATGGAATCCAAAATATCAAAAGAAAAAAGGGATCAAAAGTAAAAAAGCTAAACTACAGCATTTGGAAGAAAAGTATATTCAAAAAATCGCTCTTAAAAGTTTTAAAGAGCTTAAGTTAAATGGATACGCCCGATTGGACATTAGATTGGGAGAAGACGGTACTCCCTATATTATAGAAATAAATCCAAACCCTGGTATTACAGCTGATTGTGAATTTGCAAAGGCGGCGAAATGGGGAGGAATTGATTATCCAAATCTTATTGAAAAGATCTTGTACTTAGGTCTTCACTTTCAACCTCAGTGTCACTTGGGCGCTGCTTAAGTTTCTTTTCCTTAAAAAACCTGACTTTCAAAATAATAGGCCCCATTTAAAGGGGCTTTAACTTCTCCGACTTTCACTTTCAGTTTAATTTTCGGAAAATTTGTTAAAGTGTGAGTTTAACGATCTATTTTAATGAGCGATCTCTTCAATGTTAGAAAGGAGGACATCATGGGTGCATCTATGTCTCAAAATGGAAAAAAAATATTTCTTTTTTCTTTGACCCTCTTACTATCATTAAGCTTTGTCCAAAACTCTTACTCTCAATGGGTTAAGTTTGGGAGTACTGGAAAAACAGGTTTTGATGGGCAACAAGGAGTAAAGGGACAAAATGGTAGAAATGTTGTCGTGGAAGCAACTGGAGAAAAAATCTATTTAAGACTGAGAGGAGGAGATGGATCTCCAGGCAGAGATGGTGGTAGAGGTAATGATGGTTTCAATTGCTGGCAAAGAAGAGGTGAATGGAATATGGTGGGCGCCAGTGGTGGAACCGGCGGATATGGAGGTAAAGGAGGAAATGGTGGTAACGGAGGCAATACAACCGTTTATTATACAAACATCGATCAGCTTGCCAATATAAATATCGATGCAGAAGGAGGACGAGGCTCTTTTGGAGGAAGAGGAGCTGAAGGAGGAAGACCCTGTTTTTGCACCTACAGGGCCTGGAGAGTCCGCTATAAAGATCGAAATGGAAAAGTTTTTTATAGAGACTTTCAATGTTTTGCAGGTGAGAGAGGCAAAATGGGAAGACCAGGACAAAATGGCCAAAATGGATCTTTGGGTGTTGCTAAACTTATAAAAAGCGAAACTCCTCTCAAGCCAGTCAGAAGGTCACTCATGGTAGGAGCATCAAGTTTCGACCGAAGCCTTAGGCTATCACAAAATATTTGGGAACGAAGAAGGGGACTTTTAAACCTTATTCACCCCAATTCTATTGTTTCAAATGATTATCTTTCATTTGTTAAAAGGGTTGAAAAACTCATTACTTTTAGGTGGGAGGCCCAAAGAACACCTGAAGAGGTTTTAAAGGATCATTTAATAAAAGTTTCTCTTAATAACAATACATCTTACCAATTTCCCCAAAATTTTTGGGTCGATTCTTATGAAAAAAGAATTGATGAAGACCAAAAAGAAGTTGTCATTTCAAATATGGTCTCTCTCAAAGACCTTTCCAAAATATTACCTGTCTCAATGGAACTTCGAGGAGAGGACACAACCTTGATAATAAAAGATTTTGAGGGCCTCGGTGGGTTTGTTAAAACTGAATTTTTTATTGATACGAATTGGCGACTTGAAGATGATTATTGGGAATACTTTAAAGGAAAAGTACCTGAAAATTTAATTGAATTTGTAGGAGATTCTATCCACCTAAGAGTCGGCCAGCTTCCAGTAAGGCCAAAATCCTTTAAAAAGAAAACATCAATCACCTTAAGGATCAAAAGGACATTTAAAACTAATATGATGAAAGTTGGACCTTTTTCTCTTAAAAAATCAAAAGGAAGACCCCTGGAAGTAATAAAAAAGTAATAAATCCCCCCACTTCCAGTATTAGAAAAGGGGAAGGAGTTAACCCTTCCCCTTTTCCGAATTCCCATATGTTCCGAACTATCCTTGTGTTTGGCCCCACAACCACGTAAAAATTCATTTATTTTTTTTTAAAATGTAGTTAGATGTGCTGGAGAAGACTATGAAAAACAAGAATAATGCTCTCGAAATTTATCTAAATTATTGCCGTGAGTACATCACAAACCCTGATGGATTGAGAGACTGGGCCATGAATGTAGGGGCCGTTTTTACTTCTAAACAGTTCTTATTTGTGACGACAGGGAAAGACCTCTGCAAATATAAGATGATTCAGGGTATAGACAGCATGCCCCTCCTCCAATTTGTTGAAAAAGCTTCAATACACTGCCAAAACTCATAATTTAACCGTTCCTTTATCAATTCACTTTGCATTCCTTTATAATAAAGGAGTGAACTCGAAAACAAAAAACCTTGTTAGAAAAACCTTGCTCATTTTTATTCCTATTCTTCTTATTTTTTATTCAGCAAATTCTTTTGGCCAGGCCCCCAACCCTTCCAAAAGGGATTTAAGTATTCCTAATTTATGCCCAGCTACAAAAAGTATTCTTAAATTTAACTGGTTTAAAAAGGTTTTTCATCCATGCCAAACCTTCAGTGAGGTCTTTACTGTTTCTAATGAATGCTTTGATAAACAACCTTTTAAACTATCTATGTCGGCAGTCATTTCTCTTTCTGATAGAGGTGTCGAGCTTTATTTTACAAAATTAAGGCTTAAAAAAATTCCCCCTTCATGGGGGAATAAAGTTTTCCTTGGTTTTAAAATTTTAGACACCAATAGAAAAATGTCGTTAAAAGTAAAAGAAAAACGAGAAATTTCGGTAGATCTTCATAATCATCAATTTTTAGGGAGACCCAAACAAATCATGACTATTTATGGGCCACAAAAAGAAGGCGGTCAGGACAAATATGATAACCTTATTGAAAATGAGCTGGAAAGAGTGAATGATGATGATAACTTTAGATTTTATTTAAGGGTTTCAAATAAAGACAGGTCCATTGTAATCGATCTACCGGGGCCTATTCTTGAGGACCTTCCCCAAAAAATAAAACAAAGAAATACCTGTCACTAAAAAAGCGGCCTTTTTTAAAGACTTTCCAAAAATTTTTATTACAATAAGATAGAAATCAGTTAAAAAATTAGAAATTGAACCAAGGGAGGGTTTATGGCCAAGAAAAAGGCGGCCAAAAAAAAGGTAGCTAAGAAAAAAGTAGCTAAGAAAAAGGTAGCTAAGAAAAAGGTAGCTAAGAAAAAGGTAGCTAAGAAAAAGGTAGCTAAGAAAA
>MDTD01156839.1_pt1 | contig 13359 bp, 12 predicted proteins | sample 811221 | NCBI WGS metagenome assembly MDTD01 (sample SAMN05326646, study PRJNA326480) | marine metagenome | isolation source: seawater | place: Pacific Ocean: South West | collected 2011
ACCGTGTGAGTTATTCTCACAATTTAATTTAAACTGTCCTGCACCTTTTGTAGCATTACCTTTAAATACTACAACACCTGAACCGTTTGGATCTAAATCTATATCGCCGTTACCTGTAGTAACAATGTCTTGTCCATTTACATCTAATGCACCGCCTAACTGTGGTGATGTATCTTCTACTAAATTAGATATGCCACCGCCATGAGCACCCAGTAATGAAGTTAAATCAACATTACCTGATTGCCCTGATAAACTAATTACATTACCTGCTAAGGTTAAGTCTTGTGCGTCAGTATCTGTTTTACTATACGGTGCCAACATAGATGTTAAGTCTACTGTATCATCATTACCGCTGATAGTAATAACATTACCTGCTACACTTAATGTTTGATCTACGGCTCCTGCGGCTCCTCTAACGTTACCTGCATCAATAGACGATGCATTACTCATTGTAAGTATTAAGTTACCTGATCCGTTTACCGCGGCTGTATTTACATGCACACCTTGAGAGCCTGTAGCACCTGTTGAACCTGTTGAGCCTGTTGCTCCTGTTGGTCCTATTGGTCCTCTTACGTTACCTGTATTAATTGTGGCTGAATTACTTAATGTGAGTATTAAGTTGTCTCCTGACAATGCCGCTGAATTTATATGTACACCATCATTACCCGCGGAACCTGTTGGTCCTGCAGGTCCTGTATTACCTGTATCACCTTTAATTGAACCTAAATTCTGCGTAGAGGTATTACTATATGTAAGTAACAAGTCACCACCGCTAACTGTCGCATTTGTAATGCCGTTACCAGTGGCTCCTACGTCACCTGCTGGCCCTTGTGGGCCAGTTGCACCTACACCACTAATATCAATAGTGGTACCATCATAGGTTACATTACTCCCTGATAAACTTATTGTTGGTCTACTTGCTACATCACTGAATGCTCCAGTGAAAGCAACTGTGCTTAATTCTGTATTGCTATTTGCTAATGCATTTGCTACTTCGCCTAAACTATCTAAGTTTACATTAGCACCACCTATTAAAGTGTTGATTTCTCCATCAACATAGGTTTTCATATTTGCGTTTGCTGTTGCGGCCGCGTCTGCTCTTTGATATACACTTAAGGTAGATGTTAAATCTACAGTATCAAAGTTACCACTAATTGTTATTACATTAGAAGAATTAATACTTAATGTTTGTCTTAGTGCTGTTAAATTAACACTATTACCGCCACTTACAGCAAGTGTAGTATTTGCGGCATCCCAACTTAATGTTTGAGCATCGCTGTCTGTATTACTGTAACCCTGAGCGTCTAAATACGTTTGAACATCAGTATTTCCGTAACCGCCATATGTTCCTAATAATGTTGTAAGGTCAACATTACCTGATTGATTTGTTAGACTAATAACATTACCACTTAGTGATAATGCTTGTTGATCATTGTTTACACTTGCCAGTAATGCTGTTAAGTCAACATTACCGCTTTGTCCTGATAAACTTATTGTATTACCGCTTAATGTTAAATCTTGTGCATCTGTATTAATACTTGTATTTGCTGGTGTGAATGTAAAGACACCTGCATTATTATAACTTAAACTACCATTACCGCTTGGTGTTGCAGTAGTAACACTAAAGTCTGTGAGAGCAATATTACTATTACCTCCTCCACCGGCTCCTTTGTCACCTGCTTCAAATTTGTTTGTACTACTATTCCATACAAGTATTTGTCCATTTGTTATACCACTTGCATCTACATCACTAAAGTTAGCAATACTCATTGCCGCCGCGGCAGTTGTTGGATTGATTGCAAATGTTATTTGGTCACCACCTGCATCAGTAGTAAGTGCTACTCCTGTACCAGCCGCTAAGGTTAAATCATCCTCTAACTTATCTGCACTTACAGTTGTTTGCCCTGATATAAGAATGTTTGCAAATCCTAAACTTGCATTACCTGAGCCACTGCCTCCACTTACTGCTACAGTATCAACTGAACTTATTCTACCATAAGTATCAACTGTTATACGTGGAGCATGAGTAGTGTTACCATATACACCTGCTGTTACGCCTGTTGCTACTAAATTTAATGTTGCATTTGCTTTATTGCCAGTACCACCAGTAACTGTAATTTGTCCTGATGTACCGCTTATACTGTTTATGTAATCTGCAGATAATGATGTTGCCGCTGTTGTAGTTATTTCTACATTTGCAACACCTGTAATTTGACCTTGTCTGTTTACAGTAATTTGAGGAACAAAAGTTGCGTTACCGTGTGTGGCCGCAACATTGTCTGCATCAGTAACATCTGCAATAAACACACCCGATGTATTACTAACTAATCCACCGTCTGTACCAGCAGTAACATTAAAAGTTAGTCCTGCTTTGTTTATACCATTACCAGCACTATAAACGTCTAATGTACTTGGACGCCACTTACCTGCGGCAGTATATACTAAACTTTGTCCTGTGCTTGGTGTATAAGCACCTGTGGTTTCTACATCTGTAAGAGTATCAGTAGTAATGTCATATTGTGATAGTTCCAAGTTGCCTGAAGGTCTAACTCGTATAAATTTTCCAGCGGCCAACGTTGAAATGTCAACATCGTCTAAACTGATAAATGTATTTGCAAATGACATGTATTTTCTTCCTAATAATAGTGTACTATAACACTATTTATCACATTAGGCAGAAAGAATTACACTCGATATTTGACCGTATGAAGAATCGTATGTAGAACCGTCACCTATATGCTCTCGGTCCATATATACTCTAACGTATGTGAAGTTGCCTTGAAATGTATATGCTTCTGAAATATTTGCTGGAGCACTACTGTTAAATTGCACATAACCATCGGGATTGAATTCTGTGCCTGCTACAGTTGACGGAACAATATCAAAATAGTCAGAGTCTGTAGGATTTAAAGAAAGAGTTGCTTGTACTCTAAGCCTGCCTACAAATTGACTGTATATGACTTGTATTGTATGAAATCCGTCGCTATACCCATAGAAAGAATCACCTTTGGCTTCAGTGCTATACTTATTCATGTCAGTACCTGAGGCACTCATGATAACTATACTTCGTCTGTTAATTGGCATATTTTCTCTTTAAGTAATAATATAACTATTTATCACTAAACGTTTTCTAATCGGGTCATCAGTCTTTCTGCTCGATTAGTAACTTGTCTATACCATTTAGAATCTCTACCTTCTATTGCCGCTTTTTTCCAATCACTTTCTTCAAGTGCTTTTCTAAAGTTTTTAAATCCTGATAATCTTGTTCTACCCATGTTGAACATCATATTGACCACGATCTCCTGGACTTCTCCTGGCCAGTCAGTAAACCCTTCTCCGTATAAAGCAGTACACTCTGAGATTGCTGTGTCGAGGTCTTTTTCGAAACATTCTTTAACTCTCTCTTCTGAAACTGGCGTTCCGACTGCTTGTCCTTGCTCAGGATCGGATTCGGTGACCAAGTGGCCCACTCCAAAGGTCGGATACCCCAAGTGGTCCTTGTAAATTTCATTTACGACTCCTTCATCAATTTTAAGTTGCTCAAATACTGATTCTCTATTCATTTTATTTTTCTTCCAAAACATTTTCCGTTACCACCTTACATCTCACAACTGATGTAAGTAGATCATTGTAAGACATTTTGAGAAAAGGAAGTAATTCTTTACTTTCTTTCTCTGTTGTGAACAAGTAGTTTACATACCAGTTACCTTGTTTACTGTTGCTATACCACTTGCAATCTTTGTAGTTACTATTTATGAATTCAGTTAGTTCTGCTTTATTTTTGCGATCTTCTTTGTTTGTGCTATATCTATTAGAGTTAGAACCAAAAACATATTTTACATCATATTTGTTGTGCCATAATTTTTCTCTGACAACTGTTGTAATATTATCATCTAATATTTGTTCAAGATGTTCTGCACTAATAGGTCCATGTACTTCTTGAATCATTTCAGGAAAATTTTTACATGCATCATATAACACCTGTACATCTGCTAAGAAAATATTATAGTTCTGCGGTGTCCACTGATCTCTAAAATGCCATGTTTGATTTGTAAACCAATTGCTGAATGCAACATGTTTTTTTATATCATGCTTAACATTATCTCCAACCAATTTTATTTTATATGGATATTCTGTAAAGTAAATTTTTAAACTTTGTTTAACAGGAATATTATTGCACTTCTTAGGATCTAATACTGGTGTATCCTTAAATCGTCTTCTATAGTAATTACCGTAATACATATTAATTACTCAAAGTAGTAACCTTCGTCGCCGTACTTAACAACTATTTTGCCATTGTTGTTATCTGCAAATTCTTCAAATACTATTGCTTTACTTAAAGGCTTTTTAATTTGTTCTTCAAACACTCTCTTCAAAGGCCTTGCTCCCATCGAAGGTTCGTATCCATCTTTTGCTAATTGCTCTTGTGCAGAACTTTCTATTTCTATAGTAAAATTAGAATCATTTAATTCTAATAATTCGTTAGTTTCTTTAATAAGTCTTGCTACAATTTTAACCATAAGAGATTCATCAAGTTTATTAAATTGTACAACTGTATCAAGTCTATTTCTAAATTCAGGTGTAAAGAATTTTTCAACTGCTTTTATTACTGCACTTTTTTTGACTTGATCTCCAAAACCTATTTTTAATGTTTCTGCTTCAGCGGCACCTAAGTTAGATGTCATAAGCAATACAACATTAGTAAAGTCAACAACTTTACCTGTGGCACCTGTAAGTTTACCGTCGTCCATTACTTGTAGCAATACCTGTAATACTTCTGGTGCGGCCTTCTCTACTTCATCTAAGAGTAATACACAATTAGGATTTTCTTCTACTTCTGCAAGAAGTTGCCCTTGCCCCATTTTACCTTCGGCATGTCCAACGTATCCTGGAGGTGCACCAATCAGTTTACTTACACTATGTCTTTCTTGATACTCTGACATATCAAACTTAATTAATTTACTTTCTAATTCTTTTGCAAGAGTTCTTGCAGTTTCGGTTTTACCTGTGCCTGTAGGTCCTACAAATAGAAAACTGCCAATAGGTTTATTAGGTTCACGTAGTCCTGCTTTACTTACAAGTATGCTTTCAACTAAATTATCAATTGCTTCATCTTGTCCATAAACACTTTGCTTCATTCTTGAATCAAGAGTTTTATATCCGTCTTTGCTTTCTACATCAATAACGTCTTCACCTATCTTACTTGCTTTTGCTATTGCAGTAATAACATCAGCAATGCTTACTTCTTTATCAGATCTTAATTTTACTGCTGTACCGGCCGCATCAACAATATCAATTGCTTTGTCAGGAAAGTATTTGTTTTTAATGTATCTTTCACATAGGTCAACAGATTTATCTAAAACACTATCCGGATAAGTTACAGTATGAAATTCTTCGTAGTATGGTTTAAGGCCAGCAACAATTAGTTTTGTATCTTCGACACTTGTCTGCTCTATATCTAATCTCGCAAATCTACGCAACAATGCTCTGTCTTTTTCAAATGTATTAGCATACTCGTCTGGCGTTGTAGCACCAATAGTAAGCAGTCTGCCTTTACCTAATACAGGCTTAATCATATTTGCAACGTCTACGTTACTTCCTCCGGCACTACCTGCCCCCATAATCATATGGATTTCGTCTATGAACAATATAGCATTTGGACTTTCTTCAAGTGTTTCAAGAACTGCTTTAAGTCTTTCTTCAAAGTCTCCTCTGTATCTTGTACCTGCAAGTAAGTCGCCTACTGCTAAACTATAAACAATTTTATTTTTTATAACATCTGGAACTTGGCCATCTACAATACGTTTTGCAAGGCCTTCTGCTATTGCTGTTTTACCTACACCTGCTTCACCAACAAGTACACAATTATTTTTCTTACGTCTTGCAAGTATGTGTACAAGATCATCGACTTCCTCGTGTCTTCCTATCAGTGGATCTATTTTTCCTTCTACTGCTTCTTGATTTAAATTTTTAGTGTATTCTTCAACTAACTCTAAACTCTTTGTACTTCTATTTTTCTTTTCTAAATGATCTATAACTTGATCTTTAAACAAACCATTTAGTTCACAATAGTATCTTGCAAAACTTTCTTCCTCATGCAAAATACTAATAAAAATATCTATAGGCTTAATAGTAGACCTACCAGAAAATACAACCTGTGCTATTGATCTTTGTATAACACGTTCTACAGATTGAGTCTTTTTAGGATTGCCTTTAGGACCGTTGATTCCAATCAATCCATTTAGATTATTATTTTTGATATACTGATCTAAGTCTTCTTTAATATTACTTACGTCTGCTTTTAAATCTTTGCAAAGATCCATTATAAATTCATCATCTAATAAACAATACATTATATGTTCAACTGTAACGTATTCGTGACTTTCTGAATTTGCAAGTGTTACTGCATTTTCTATAAGTTTATCTATTGGTTCACTATTCATATGTTTTCCGATTAGGCTTAATACTATTTAAAATATCAATATGTTTTTCATCTGTGATCTCGGCTGTAAAAACTTCTACAATGATTACTAAGTCTCCTATTCGTGTACTGTTATCACTTTCCATACCTAAGTTTCTCATTTTAAGTCTTGACCCCGATTGCACTCCTCGTGGTATTGTTAATGTAAACTGTCTACCATCAATATGTTTAATTGGTAAATCCATTCCGGTCATTGCATCTAAACTGTCTATATAAATTCTATTATATAAATTTTGTCCTTCAACACCCCAATTATCAGGGCAGTCTATATGTAATCTAACAATTAAATTACCTGGAGGTAGTTCCTTATAATTTTGTGGGCCTTTACCTTGCAATCTAAATTTAGTACCTTGCGAAGTACCTTTGGGTATTCTTAGATCAAATTGACTGTAACCTGTGTTTACAATTATATTTGTTCCTGTGTATGCTTGTTCTAATGTAATCTGAACATCAACAACTGCATCAGGATTAACAGGTCTTTGTTGTCTCCTTTGTCCAAAAATATCTCCAAAGATATCTGCGAAAGGATTATTACCACCAAAAGGATCACCACCAAACTGTTCGAAAGGGTTAGGGTTATCATATTGTGCTTTCTTGTCTGGATCACTTAGCACACTATAAGCCGCTTGTATCTCTTTAAACTTTGATTCGTCACCACCTTTATCAGGATGAAACTTCATCGCAAGTTTTCGATATGCTTTCTTTATTTCTGTGGCATCAGCATCGCGGCTAACACCTAATGTTTGATAGTGATCCATAAAGTATTATTATAGCGGAGATTTGACAGAATGTCAAGTATTAATCGTCTTTAGTAAGTTTTTTTGGTTTAAAGTCGCTTGATTCTATGAGATTGTTTTTGCCTTCTTGTTCTTCTGGTTCGTAATATTCTTTGTATGCGTCAATTATTGCTCTAAGTTTTATTATTGTATTACGCATTCTTACGTTGTTTTTAGCAACAAGTTCCCAATCATTGTCACTGTAACCAAATACTACAGGATCAATACCTGCTTCTTTCATTTTAGCAAATACCTCTTCTTGATTTTCACTTGTAATAATTATAAGATTTACTTGCTCTAAAGTTTCTACAGGAGGTAATTCTAAATTAAGAGGTGTACGTTCAATCTCTTTTGTAAAGATTTCTAATTGTTTTGTGCTGGCACAACCACTAATAAGGAATGTAATTAGGATTGGCAATGTTAGGACATTCAGCATTGATCTGCGATTTCTTAGTTGCATTTAATTCCTCCTCTGTTAATGGTGAGCCTTGTGCTATTTCAAAACATCTTGCTCGTTGTATTTCTCTTTTGCGTTCTATTCTTTCAACACTCTTTGGTTTATTTAAAGCCAGGTCGCCCATATCTCTTCTGTCGCCTGCCGCGTTAATTTTGCTAAACTTTTCGTTAGCAACTTCTAAGTCTTTATTTAAACGTTCGTTTACTTCACTAAGACTTTTATTAATATGTTGAATTTCTTCTATATCTCTTAACTGCTGTTCTATTACAGCCTGTTGCTGATCTACTGCATCATTTAATTTTTCATTATTAAGAGTAAGTATTTCTACTTCGGATTGTAAATGTTTTACATACATAAGGCCGCCGGCACCACCGGCTAAGATAAGTAAAAAGAAAACTAATTTAATCTGACTCAACATGTCTTTCTACAACCTCAAGTAGTTCAGACACAACCATCAACTCAAATGTTTCTTCTTCTGGGATACTGATGTTAAGTTTTTCTTCTATTTGAATAATAACATCAACGATATCAAATTCATCTCCACCTAAGTCGTCCATTAAGTGTGATGACTCATTTATTTCCTTGTCGGCTCCAAAATGAGATTTTAAAACTTCAAATACTGTGTCTTTCATTATATTACTTTCGTGACTAATACGTCTTGTCTGCTTGGATTATAAATGACAATATAATCATCAATTGGTAATGCTCTCATTTCACCAAGCATACTGTTAAATTTAGAAAATGCAACTTTATCAAAATCAACTTTGATTGCACTTTCTTCTATACCAACTTCTTTCATAACATCAGGTCCATGACCAAAATTAATTATTTCAAGTTGAGCAATATTTTGATTGTCTCTCATTACTAACTTATTATCATTTATACCTGCTTCGAGCAAATTAGAATCTTGTAAAAATTCTAAAATTCTACTTGAATTACTTTTTGCTTCTTCTTCAAGTTTTGCTTGTTCTTCTTGTTGCTTTATTTCTTCTTGTTGTATTTGGAATTCGTCTTTGGTTAAGTACACGCCTTCTTCCTGCTGAATAAATTTTGCTAAGTTTTCATCATCAAGATCCATGCCGTTTTCTAAGACAGGTGTCTTTACGTTCCACTTTAACTTACCTGCAACGTTTTCTACTTCCTTTACAATAGCCTTAACGTTGTCTAATACACCAGGCTTTCTGTCCATCTCAACAAATACCATGTAGTATCCATCTTCGTTTGGATTAGGAGATACCTCTACATCTCTAATCTCTACTATACTATTGTTTATAAACTTATACAAATCGGTGCCAGGTGCACTTTCGTTTACATGAAATCCTAAAACCATTACATCTTTTGAATCACCAGTCTTTGGCTCAAACTCATCGATGCTGATCTTTTTAAGTACGGTATTCTGTAAGTCACCTTGTTTGATAGTCATTATATAGTTTCTCCTGGGCCAGGTGTAAGCGGTAATCCTCCACCTGGGGTAAATCCTGCTCCAGCACTTCCCATAGCATTATTTACAGGTAATTCGTTTTCTTTACCTATATCGTCCATATTTACATATTGATCTTCTTCAACTTCAACATTCTCACTTGAGAATTCGTCAACATATTTTCTTGGCATGTCTATACTTACAACCCAACACGGTTCTGATGATGTTTTGGCTTTATATCTGCTTCTGCCGTCAGGTGCAATATCTACCTGAACATCATCATATGTTTTTACTCTGACTGGTTTAACAAGTGTATCTTTTTTATATTCTACTAAACAATCTCTTGCAATTAAACGTTTTGCACCATCAGGATCAGGCATTTTTTTGTAGGGGTATAGCAATTTAACATTGATATAATGCCTTTTAATTGTAGGGCCTTCAAGCACCTCACCTTCCATCCAATTTTTAAATGCGTATAGATTTAGGCTGTCAAGTGTTTTTTCAAACTCTAACAGCATGTCAAGTAGCGAATTAGTTTCGCTAATTTTTTTAATCTGATCATTTAATATTTTTACAGATATTGTCATATAAAAACTCCGTTACAACTATTTATCAAAAACATTGTTTAGGCGTTTACTTTTTTTAACAACGTAGTTTTAACATGGCGCAACTGTATTAAATAATATTGTATTATGATTAACAACCATACTAAAAGTTGTGACACACATTTAAGCATCACCGTGGTGACAATATAGTCATGCACGGTTTTTTTATGGCTAACAGGAGGCTATTATGTCCAGGAAAGCAAGAAAGTATAAGTGTAATAGATATAGAAAAAATAAAGGAGAAAATTATTTGAGAGTAATACAAGGGGGCGCCTTAGAACGTCAAAGACAAAAGGAGGTACACATTGTACCACGTAACTTTAACCAAGATGATTTATTGGGTCATATACAAGATCAAAATACCAATATAGTGTTTGCAGTAGGTCCAGCAGGAACGGGTAAAACACTAATCTCAACTTTAGCAGGAATTAAACTGCTAAAATCAAATAAGATTAACAAATTAGTAATCACAAGACCAGCAGTAAGTGTCGATGAACAGCATGGGTTTTTACCAGGTACGTTACAAGAAAAAATGGCGCCATGGACGAGACCTATAATGGACGTATTCGAAGACTACTATTCGCCTGAGCAAATTGAATATATGTTATCAGATAACAAAATTGAAATTGCACCATTGGCATATATGAGAGGACGAACGTTTAAAGATGCATATATTATTGCAGACGAAATGCAAAATGCTACAGATAATCAAATGAAAATGTTGCTTACAAGAATAGGAACCAACAGTAAAATAATTGTTACAGGTGACTTAGATCAACACGACAGAGGTTATGAAAGTAATGGATTGAAAATGTTTATAGAAAGACTTACGAGAACACAATCGAATAGAATAAAAAATGTTATGTTCTCAAGTAAAGATATAGAACGACATCCAGCAGTTGCAGAAGTTTTACGATTATATTCAACTTGCTAATAATTATACAGTAGCAGATTTACTTACAATATATCTGTCTATTTTTTCTAAACGTAATTTATCTATTTGAGATTCGTTAGGTTCTGGATTATGCACAGAGTCAAGTAATGCTGTAAATTTGTTTTGGTAACCATCCCAGCCTAATCCTTTTAACATTATAAGTTGAAAAGGAAGAACATGTGATATACCATTTTTTATCGCACGACCTCGTAGTCTGGTTAAAATTTTACTACTGTTTACTTCGTAATGTGACCAATCTGGATTTACTAAACTGTGTTCAGTGTCTGGCATAAAGCCATACTTTTCTGGATTAAGTTGAAAGTTACTGTTTAACATTGTAGGCTCGTCTTGCCAAATATCTAAATCAAACATGTATATAGGATTTAGTAACATGCCTTTTATTAAATTGTTTTGGATAAGATTGTCTACGCCTTTGAAAAAATCGTCTGGTGTATCATGCGGTAGGCCTGCCATAAAGCCACCGTATGTGTACCAATGCGGATAGTCTGTTTTTATTCTTTGTAGTAAATTTAATACAGCATCCTTTGAGCCACCTTTGCCTATTGTCTTTCTTGCTTTTTCATTACCCATAGTTTCTATACCAAAGTAATGACTATGGAATCCAATTTTTTCACATAGGTCTACTTGGTGAGGTCTTTTAGCCATTACATCAACTCTATTGAAACCGCCTATGCTAACATCTAAGTCTTTTACACAATCATATAATATTTCTAATTTTATATCTTCCTCGTTAGGCGTATCGTCTGCAACCATAAATGTGTTTATACCAAATTTATTAACTGCTTCACTAAAAAAATTTTTAAGTTCGTCTTGGTCTACGTCCAATACATCTTTTGCATTTCTAAATTCATAACTACAAAATCCACAATTAAATTTACAACCTTTTCTTATTTCAAATGTTAATGTATCTTGACTATCTAAACAGTAGTCATCGTGTAAGATAGGTACATGTGGCCTGTTAAGTAATGTAACATCTCTACTACTAAAGCCAACTGGTGCTCTATACTCTGGTACTCCGTTATCATGTACATTTATACATTCGGTTGGAATATCTTTACCTAACAAATAATCTTGAAACAATCCTACACTATTATGACTTGAAAATACTGCATCTGGTAACCATATCTCAGTTGGTCGCATTGCATAACCTAATGCAGGACCTCCAGCAACAATTTTAAATGTTGGATATACTTGTCGCAAACGTTCTACTAAGGTTTGTATTCTGCTCCCGGACTCTAAAGCCATCTCTATTGAAAACAAACTGCTAATTGCAAACACACCTTCGGTAACATTGTTTTTGTCTAACCAACTTCCTATAAAATCCATAAGCGATTCTGTTTGCCAAAAGTCTGTGTAATTGACTACTGTACAAGGTATTCCTAATTCTAAAACTGCATCGTTAATTACCATTGGTCCCATTGGTCTACTATAAGAACTTAAAAATGCTGGTTGCATAGGACTGGACTGACTTCCCAACTCAGGTCTAACACCAGCATTTAAATTTGTGGCTTCTAATAGTATTACGCCATCAACCATGCTGACTTGTCCTTGATATAATCATTCATCATTTGTTTTTGTGAACGCCTTAGTAGTGGCAATGAATCATTATAATCTGCAATGTTAAGACCTGGCAATAAAGTTTTAACACTATAAATTTCATGTGATGTAAATACACTGGTTAAGTTGTCTTTGTAATAATCGTCTACTGCTTTGGTAACTATATCTGCATCGTCTCTGGTTGTCCAATCGTTTTTCCAATTATCAGACTCATAACCTATGGTATCCCATTCAACTGTTTTCTCATCAATAATAGTGTAACCAAACTTTGCAGGGTCTTTGTCTATGTCACTTTTAATTTCGTCATTCTGCAGATCGCTATAGAGTCGGAAGGTGGTACAACCAGCACTGGTAAGCAACTGTTCGTCAACTATGGTTCTTGCATGTTTCCATATGTCTTCTTCGCTGTCGCCTGTAAGTCCAATTACAAAATTGCCGTAGGTAAATGCTTCAGGGAATTCTGCTTTCACAGTTCGCATGATTTCGTAACATCGTTCTGGCTTACCGCCCTTCCTTATACTTTTTGTAACCTTAGGATTTAAACTTTCTATTCCATAGAAGTGTCCTCTAAGATTACACTCTCGCATGAGATCAATTTGATGTGGCTTTGCACCTATTATATCCATACGCACAAAACTCATTAAGTCTGGTTCAAATGTTAAAGAACGTCTTGCTTCACCAAGCAGTTCTAATTTATTATCTACTTCGTTTATAGTATCGTCAGCAAGAAAAAAGTTTGTAATTCCTGCTACATCATATGCTGTTTGCATACTTTCAATTACATCTTCAATATTATTTAATTTAGGATTTTTATTATTTCTATAGTCGTAGCCACAAAATGTACAATTGAATTTACAACCTAATGCAGTTTCTATTGTCATTAATTCTCTACTATCCCAAAAGTCATTCTTTTGTATTACAGGAGCAACTGGCTCGTCTACAATAACTCCTAAAGGATTTCTATATCCTGGAGGGTTATCAAATATTTGGTATTCGCTAATGTCTTTACCTTGCAAATAATCTATTAATATATTTGTGCAACGGCCTATCAGCATTATGTCAACCCAACTGCTATCACCTTGTGGCTCTCTAAATCCACCTAACATAA
>MDTD01030533.1_pt1 | contig 13356 bp, 13 predicted proteins | sample 811221 | NCBI WGS metagenome assembly MDTD01 (sample SAMN05326646, study PRJNA326480) | marine metagenome | isolation source: seawater | place: Pacific Ocean: South West | collected 2011
CAAGTGTTTCGGATTGCCTACGAGAGCGGATCAGATATCCCATGCCCGCGCAGCCGAGCACGTTCGGAATGGCGAATACCCAGAAGCCCGGCCAGCCGTACTGGGTCAGCAGGACAAGCGGTAGCCACATGCCGATGCACCAGGTCCAGCTTGAGGTCAGGAAGAGGCCCCAGCCTGCTGTCGAGGTGGCGGTGCGCAGGGGTGCAGTCATGTTCTGAGAATACCGGGTCTTCACACTCGACGTTTGCGTTGCCGCAACATCGACTTTGGTGTGCAGTGGAATGTCAGGTTGCAGCGGCCAACCCGCATCTGGCGTCCCTTGTCCTTGATGATCTGGGAGACGTCCATCTGAAGATCGATGTTGAATTCGCCACCCTTGGCGATGAGATCACGGATTCGCCGGGAAGCGTCCTCGCCGTCCGTGATGCCGTAGACCGCTGGGCCGAGGCATGGACGGAGGAACTTGTAGTGCATGTCCTTGCAGACCACGGCATAGTTGGTTCCACATTCGCTGAACACGAACATGCCGGCCGCCACTTCCGAGTTTCCGAGCAGGGCGGCACCGGCCATCGCGTTGTACCAGTTCCTGTTGACCCGCTTGAAGGGAAGAATCGCGGTAAATCGATCAGTCCCCACCTTTTTCATGGTGATGCCGGATCTCCACGCGAACGGGAGCCATATCAATGAGCAGACACGGTGCCAGAAGTTGTTTCGTGTACTGAGCCGACTGATGAAATCATCAAGGCGGTTATACAGGGACCTCTTGGGAGCCGGAAGCGTGGCAGCCGTTGAGCACATGGCGGGTTTTTGGTTCGATGTGGACATTGTGTATCTGGGATCCAGGCATTGACGTGGAGGCGTCGGGTAAGCATCCTACGCTCTTGATGGCCCGGAGGGAATCCACCTTTCGGCGAATTGGAGGCATGAAATGCCAATATCAGCTCTGGGAGTGTGTTCTTGGAGCCTGCAACCGGATTCCCCCGAGGATCTGGTGAAAAGGCTTGAACTTACCGGTCTCAATCGCGCTCAAATCGCCTTGTCACCGGCTGTCAGTGATCGCGATCGCTGGGGGAACCTGATTCCAGTACTTCTGGAATCCGGAAAATCAATCGCCAGCGGAATGATGGCCCCGGTTGGCGAGGACTACAGCACACTGGAATCGATCGCCAGAACGGGTGGCATTCGTCCTTCGGCCACATGGCCCGCGAACGAGGCCATGGCGAGGGCGATGGCGGTACTGGCCGGCAAGGCTGGCATCGATCTGGTCACGCTTCATGCGGGTTTTCTTCCGCATGATCCCGAGGATCCGGAACGATCTTCGATGGTGTCGAGGCTGCGACTGCTGGGATCGATCTTCGCCGATCAGGGATGTCGTCTCGGCTTCGAGACTGGTCAGGAATCGGCCTCGACGTTGTTGGAAGTCCTTGAAGAAATCGGCCATCCTTCAATTGGTGTGAATTTCGATCCAGCCAACATGATCCTCTACGGAATGGGGGATCCGGTCGAAGCCGTCGATGTACTGAGTGATCACATCCTCCAGATACACATAAAGGATGCAGTGGCATCCAAGGTGCCAGGGGAATGGGGATCGGAGGTGGCTGCTGGTTCCGGTGAGGTCGATTGGCCGCGTTTCCTGGCGGCGGTTCAGTCACTGGACCAGAACGTCGAAGCCATTATCGAGCGAGAGGCGGGCTCGCAGAGAGTGGATGATGTCCACGGGGCCGTCAATCTGGTGCGTGAGCACGTCGAATTGGAGATCGCATGAAACAGTTGATCGTCCTTCTGGTGTTTTCCGGGCTTGCGTCATGCGTGTCCAGACCGTTGGCGACTCATACGCAGCAGGCCTATGTCTCCGGTGCCGTGGCCGCCGATCATCCGATCGCCTCGCAAGCAGGTGTGGACATGCTCAATCAGGGTGGCAACGCGATCGACGCCGCTGTGGCAACGAGCTTCTGCCTGTCAGTTGTGCATCCCTTCAGTTGTGGAGTCGGTGGTGGCGGTTTCATGCTCGTGCGACTTCCATCGACGAGTTCTCGCGGTTCGGTCGAGATGGTGCTTGATTACCGGGAGATGGCGCCCGCGGCAGTGGGTCCGGACTTCTATGTCGATCGTTCAAGGGTCGCCAGTCGATTTGGCGGGGCGGCATGCGGCGTTCCCGGAACGGTTGCCGGGCTCTGGAAGGCCCATGAGGAATGGGGTCGTCTGCCATGGTCGACGTTGCTGCAGCCCGCCATAGAGGCCGCCGAGAATGGAGTGGCGGTGAACAGGGCCTGGCTCGAGGCCGCCGACTGGGTCGCTCGTATCCGAGATGGGAATCCCGATCTTCATTCCGCGTCTCAATGGGTCTGGGCCAATCTCTGTGGATCGGGACAGCTTGAACTTGGCACGGTCATCAAGCAGCCTGAACAGGCTCGATTGCTTAGAAGGATCGCGGCATCGGGCCCTTCCGCCTTCTATGAAGGCGAAGTGGCCGATGCCATCGTCGAGACGGCCGGAAGGCATGGTGGTGTCATGACCAGGGAGGATCTCGCCTCGTATCGAGTGGATGAGAAGCCGCCATTGAAGAGTGAAGTGGTTCTCGACCGCTATCAGCTTCTTTCGATGCCTCCACCAAGCAGTGGTGGCATCGCGATGCAGGCAATGCTCGGCATCATCGATCACAGAGTGGATGATGTTGAGAATCTGAGGCCCGAATCACCACAGTGGATCCATCTGGTCGTGGAGTCCATGAGACATGCCTTCGCCGATCGAGCCAGATACATGGCGGATGGAAAGCAGGTATCAGTTCCGGTTGAGCGGATGTTGGATCCGGCTCGTATCCGGGAAGTATCCGAGTCGATCCGATTCGATGCGATCAGTACCCGTGAAGCGGCTGGTGTCGTGCCTCCGCCTGATGACGCGGGAACAAGTCACTTCTGTGTGTATACGGCGGATGGTTCGGCAGTGTCCTGCACGGAGACGATCAATCTCTCCTTTGGTTCCCTGGTCGCCGTTCCGGAATGGGGCATCGTGCTCAACGACGAGATGGACGACTTCACGACCATGTCCGGCAAGGCCAATGCCTTCGGACTGCGTCAATCCGATGGGAATCTACCGGGCCCCGGAAAACGTCCGATCTCCTCGATGTCGCCGACGATCGTGATGGATGGCGATCGGGTTCGTCTGCTTGCGGGTGCTTCAGGAGGCCCACGGATCATCAATGGAACACTTCAGGCGATCATCGATGTCCTGCTCTTCGACATGACGCCGGTCGAGGCGTTGAGCCAGCCGAGGTTCCATCATCAATGGATGCCGGATCGGCTGGATTTCGAGGAATCGTGGTCCGATCAGGATGTTGTGGATCGCCTCGAGGCACTCGGTTACAGGACAGGTACGAGACCGAGTGTCGGCAAGGTGCAGATGATCGAGGTGCTTCCCGACGGCCTCATTCTCCCAGCAAGCGATCCTCGCAAGGGGGGGCGGCCCGCTGGTGTGGATCCTGTGATCATCGACGAGGATCCGGGGTTTGGAAGAGTCGCCGTCCCTTCCCGGGGCGTACACTGAACCCATGCCGACCTACACATATCAAGTCGTTACCGATGACGGTTCGGAGGGCGAGATCTTCGAAGTCGTACAGCCGATGTCCGATGAGCCGCTGACTAAGCATCCTGAGACCGGGGTGGAAGTGCGTCGCATTCCGTCGCTGCCCAACATCGCCGGCAACTGGTCCGATGCAACCACCAAGTCCAAACTGTCCAACAAGAATCTGGATCGACTCGGTTTCACCAAGTATGAAAAGGCCGGCGACGGCCACTATGAGAAACGAGCGGGCAAGGGGCCCGACACGATCTCCGCGGACTGATCATCTCCGGTCCGAAGAGATACCACAAGACCATGGCACATCCACGCAGTGTTCTCCTAACAGTCTTCGTTCTGTTCGCTTCTTTGAGCGGATGTTCACAGGCCTCCAAGTCGCTGAGCGGCCAGCAGCTCCGTTCGAACATCGCCACGGTCGAGAAGTGGATGACGGGCACCTTCGAGTCTTCGGCTACCGGGGACAGGATTGTTCAGGCCCGCATATGGAAGTTCCTCGATGACGGCCCGTGGTTCTACAGCGAGCATTCAAGGCAGGGTGATTCCGGTCAGCCGATCAGGCAGCGCATCGTCAGACTCGAGATCGAAACGGATGGTTCGGTCGCCATGGACATGTTCGCCATCCCGGGCAATCCGCTCGAGTATCCAGCGCCCTGGCAGGGGAACGGTTCCATGGGAGGGCTTCAGCCGAGGGTATTGGATCCTCTCATTGGATGCAGGATCGTCCTTCAGAAGATCGATGCGAACGAGTTCGCGGGTGAGACCGAGGGTGACGGTTGTCCGTCAAGTCGAGACGGGGCCACGCATGAGACGACTCGGATCACGCTTCGATCGAATCGCATGATGCTTCTGAGTCGGGGCTTCGATGCCAACGGCAAGCAGGTTTGGGGTTCGACATCGGGTGCGGTCACCTTCAATCGCACATCCCGTACACCTCCAGAGGAATAGAAAAGGCCGCTCCCTGAAGGAGCGGCCTCGCTGTTCTGACTGGTGGTCGGATCGACTTAGCCGCCAAGCGTGTAGCGGACGAAGTGGGTGATCTTCGCGTCTGCAGGCAGCAGTTCCTCGATGGTCTTGGTCTCATCGAGCACGTACTTCTGCTTGATCAGCGTGTTCTCCTCGAGGAACTTCCTGACCTTACCTTCGGCGATCTTGCCGGCGATCTCGTCGTTCTTTCCGGATTCCTTGGCTTCGGCGAGACCCTTGTTGCGGATCTGGTCGAGCTGTTCCTCGGAAACGTCATCGGGTCCGATGGCGTCTGGATCGTGGAACACGATGTGCTGGCAGATGCCCTTGAGGACATCATCTGGAACCGTGCCTTCTACTCGAAGGAGGCAGGCTCGCTTGCCATCGTGATGTACGTAGCTGCCGTAGCTGCCGCCTTCGAACTTCTGACCTCTGGTGTAGTTGGCATTCTCGCCGGTCTTGATTCGGACATCGTCAACCAGCTTCTGGATATCGTCGTTGACGGCGATATCACCGGCGGGGTGACCCATGGCGATCTTGCAGATGCTGTCGACCATTGAGACGAAGTCTTCGTTCTTCGCAGTGAAGTCGGTTTCGGTCTTGATTTCGACGATCACGGCTGCATCCCCATCGATGTGAATGCCAATGCGGCCCTCACCGGTGGTTCGTTCCGTTCGCTTGTCCATCTTGCCCTTACGCTTCTTGCGAATCCATTCCTCGGCGGCGGTCATGTCGCCATCGGTGGCCTTCAAGGCCTCCTTGCAGTCCATCATGCCAAGTCCGGTCTTCTGACGAAGGGACATCACGTCCTTTGCAGCAATGCTCACGGTCAATACTCCTGGTTCGGATCCCTGTGGTTCCAAGGGATCGAAGATCAAATCAGTTAATCATGAAGTTGGGGCGGATTCGCCTTCTGGTGCTGGTGCCGCATCGGTCGATGCCTCGGCAGGTGCGTCTGCCGAAGCCGAGGCCGAGGCAATGCCTCGGAAGCGACTTCTCGATGATGAGCGTTTCGGCTTCTCGCTCTTCTCGCCAGCGAGGTCTTCCTTGGCGGACTCTTCCTTCTGCACCTCGGCAGCACGCTGATTCATGCCCTCGCGGACGGCAGCGGTCAGTTCCCGCATGATGACATCGATGGATCGCATCGAGTCGTCATTTCCCGGGATGGGGAGGTCCGCGACATTCGGATCGCCATCGGTGTCGATGAGGGCGATTGTCGGAATTCTCAGTGCCTTGGCTTCACGCAGTGCATTCATTTCCCGGCTGGTGTCGATGACGACCAGTGCTCCGGGGAGCTTGGTCATGTTTCGAATGCCTTCCAGGTTGCGGGTGATCTTTCGCTTCTCCCGCATCAGCTGGGAGGTCATCTTCTTCGAATAGGACTCGATCTCGCCCGATTCGACCAGGCCTTCGAGTTCCTCGAGTCGACGGAGTCGTTCACGGATGGTCCGGAAGTTCGTCAAGGTGCCGCCGAGCCAGCGTTCAACGACCCATGGCATGTTCACATCCGTAGCCTGAGTCTGGACAGCATCACGTGCCTGTCGCTTGGTCCCCACGAAACACACGTCCTTGCCGTTCTGAACGGTCTTGGTGATGAATCGCTTGGCCAGCATCAGCCCGCGGATGGTTTCGCGGATGTCGATGATGTGGATCTTGTTTCGTGCGCCCCAGATGTAGGGCTTCATCTTCGGGTTCCAGGCGCTGCGGCGTTGGCCGAAGTGGATGCCTGCTTCAAGCAGGTCCTGTACGAGCGTATCGGACATGACTGTTGTCCTTATCAGCGACACCGGCAGGGCAACGTGGGATGCGGTGGAACCGCTGCCTGCGCATGGGCGCTTGGGGTTTGACCGTGAAGTACGGTCCGGTCAGGTGAAGATTCCATCGCCCACCCACGTGCGGGCTCTGGAAATGAAAAAACGTACACGAGGGTGGGAAACGCCCCGACCCACGGGTAAGAGGACCATCGTAGCGGACCTCAGGTGGGGGTTCAATGCCCAGTTGCCAGAGTCAGCCGGGAGTCGCCCTGAAGGCTCCAGCGGGCCTCTCCACCGACAATTGTGGTGATGGCTCGTCCGGTAACCGTCCAGCCCTCGAAGGGGCAGTTTCGTCCCGTGGTCAGGAAATCCTCGGCTGAAATGGTCCATTCCAGATCAGGATCGATGATGGTGAGATCGGCGACTCCGCCCCTGGTGAGCCGTCCCAGATGTTCCAGCCCCACCAGTGCGGCTGGTTCGATGGTCATCATGGCGATCAGTCTGGACCAGTCGATGACGCCATCATCAATCAGGGCCTTGCGGTAGAGGGGAAGTGCACATTCGATTGAGACCATCCCGAAGGCTGCGGAGGCGAAATCCGTCTGCTTCGCCTGAGGTGGGTGGGGAGCCTGATCAGTTGCCAGAATGGTGATCGTGCCCCGGGCGATTCCGGATTTGATGGCTTCGATGTCGGCACTCGTTCGAAGTGGTGGATTGACCTTGAACACAGAGTCGTAGTCTCGGCAGGCCTCTTCCGTCAGAAGGAGATGGTGAGGGCTGGCTTCCGCGGTGACGGGTTGTCCGGCCTGTCGTGCGTTCGCGATGGCGTCTACGCTTTCGGCACAACTCAGGTGCTGGGCGTGATACTTCGCGCCATGGCGCTCGTTGAGTCGGACATCGCGTTCGATCATGCTGGTTTCAGCTTCCCGTGGCCATCCACCAAGGCCGAGTTTCACCGCGAGGGTGCCTGCATTCATGGCTGCATCCGGAGTCATCGAGGGATCCTGACAATGTTGCATGAAACAGGTGTCAGCCCTGGCGACCTGTTCGAGCACGGCATCCATCACGTCATCGTCCGCGATGCCGTCGCCATCGTCGGAGATCCCGCAGGCGCCGGCTTGAATGAGACTGGCGACATCGGTGGGGGATTCGCCGGCTCGGCCGATGGTTCCGCAGGCAACCGGGAAAACCCGGGCATTTCCAGCCAATCGTCCACGTTCCAGAAGTGCCCCGACTCGTTCCGCGGAGTCGGGTGGCGGCAATGTGTTGGGCATGCTGCATACGGTCGTGAAGCCACCTGCCAGAGCGGCGGCGGAACCGACCGCGATGGTCTCCCGATGCTGCTGACCTTCGGAGGGTTCTCGAAGATGCACATGGGGATCTATCAGTCCCGGTGTCACGAGGCATCCCTCGGCGTCGATGATCTGATCGGCGGCCCGCTCTAGCGACTGGCCGAGTTCAATCGATTCGATCCGACCATCCTTCACGAGGATGTCGCCTCTGGCTTGGATGCCGGAAGCGGGATCGATGATCGTTCCGCCGTGAATCAGCATTGAACTCAAGGTGTTACTCCTGCTGGAAAGCCATGAAAGACATCACCCCCGTGGAAAACCACAGGGGTGATGAGGATACGTGATCTTGTACCAGAGTGAGATATCAGTTGGAGACTGTATCGCTCTTGGTGGTCATCATCTTCTTGCTGGCGCAGCAGCCTGATGAGGCGGCAGTCTTGGAGCAAGTGGAAGCAGCAGCTGTCTTTGTGGTCATTGGGCAGCCCGCGGAAGCGGTCTTGCTGGCACAGGTGCTGGCGCAGCAGCTTGATGGAGTGTCATCGAATGCTGCGAGGGTGGTGTTGGTGTCAGCCTTCTGGGCACAGCCAGCAACAGCCATGGCGAGGCAGATTCCGAAAGTTGCGATCATGGTCTTCATAGCTTCATTTCCTCTTTAAGAGCTGATCCCGTCAGCTCGTGACGAGAATGGGTATGTCTGAGACTGATCAGTATACCCTTCAAGTTCCGGCTGCCAACCCGATTCTGGCCATAAGAAAGGCCATATAGCCACTTATCACGTGTTTAAGGGCACTTGAGGGCTATAGGATGAGAGCATAATGGTGGAACGAGGCGATCATTCAGCACCCGGCAAAGGCACGCCTGAAGAACCTTCAAGGCGTGAGGTGCTGGCTCGAAAGGCAAGGGGATTGCCAGAGGGAGCCGGTGTTTACCTCTTCAAGGATGAAACCGGTCAGGTGATCTACGTCGGCAAGGCGTCGACCTTGCGAAGCCGGGTTGGTTCCTACTTTGTCGCCTCGGCGGATCTGGGGCCACGGAAGCAGCCGATGATCGAGTTGATCCATGACGTCGAATTCATCGAAGCCGATGGTGAATGGGAGGCCCTTCTGGTCGAGGCTCGTCTGATCAAGGACATCCGGCCTCGCTTCAACGTCATGTTGAAGGATGGCAAGTCCTATCCCTATCTGGCCATCACGACCCGAGAGACCTTCCCGGGTCTGTACATCACTCGAAATCCGCAGGATCCCGCGTTCAAGCGTGCCCGCATATTCGGTCCGTTCTCCTCATCCGGTGCGTTGCGGGAAGCTGTTCAGGTGATGCAGCGGATCTTCCGTTTCAGGACATGCCATCTGGACATCGTCGAGCAGGCCCCTGAGAACAGGTTCTTCCGTCCCTGTCTGCTTCATGCCATCGAGCTCTGTTCGGCGCCATGTGCCGATCGGATCGACTCGAAGGCGTATGGGGAGGACATCGATCGTCTGCTTCGATTCCTCGGATCGCAGCGAACTCAGGTTCTCAAGGAGCTTCGTGAAGCCATGACCGCGGCCTCGCAGTCGCAGGACTACGAACGCGCCGCGAGTCTGCGTGACCAGGTTCAGGCCATCGAACGTCTGGATGAACGTGGTCAGGGCGGGGCCGACGAGTGGCAACCCGAGGTAACGGTCTTCGCGACCGATCCCACCGCAGGATTGAAATCACTGCAGAGAACGCTTGGGGAGGAGCATCCGATCCGCTGCATGGAAGCCATCGACATCGCTCATCTTGGCGGAGACGAGACGGTGGGATCGAAGGTGTGTTTCATCGATGGGCGTCCGTTCAAGGACGGCTACCGCCGCTATCAGATCAAGTCGGTGAAGAATGACGACTACGCAGCCATTCAGGAGGTCGTGAGACGACGATATCGAGAAGCGGGTCAGGGGCACGAGCTCTATCCGGATGTCATTCTGATCGATGGAGGTCTGGGCCAGCTCAATGCGGCGATGGAAGCCTTCACCGACATGTCGGAACAGCCACCTCTGGTCATCTCGTTGGCCAAGAAGGAGGAGCTCATCTGGGTGCAGGACCATTTGGAGCCCATCCGTCTTGGGCGGGCGAATCCCGGGTTGAAGCTGTGCCAGGCCATCCGTGACGAGGCCCATCGATTCGCCCAGCATTACCACCATATTCTTCGTCGAAAGAAGCTATTGGGCGATTGAGGGGCGTTCGAGGGACGCTCCGAACGAATTGAACGATTTAGAGGTTCATTCCGGTCTGATGTCAGGCTACAGTAAGGGGATGCCGGACCGGAGGCGAATGCTTTGCCCTCCGGTTCAACCTGGCATCCAAGTGCATGCATAGAGAGAGGAATTCGGGACTATGAACAAGACTCTTATCACGGCGATTTTCTCATCGTTGGCGATGAGTTCGGCTGCTCTGGCAGAGACCTACGAGGTCGAAGTCGGCAGCACCTACTACGAACCACAATGGCTTCATGTCGAGCCCGGCGATGTCATCAACTGGACACGTGTGCAAGGAACTCACAACGTTATCAGTGGTGCTGAATGCGGTGCTCCGGACGGCATCTTTGCTTCGCCGACCATGAACAGCGGAAACCTGACTTACAGTTGGACGGTTCCAGTTGATGCCACCGAAACCTACGAGTACTACTGCAGCATCGGCGGTCACTGCACCAGTGGCAACCAGTACGGCGCACTTATCCTCGGCGGCAACGGTGTGACTCACGTGATCACCACCAACGGATTCGCCTACGAGCCTGCGACACTGGCGGTCAATCCAGGCGACACGGTCATCTGGGAACATGGCGGCGGCACCCATACGGTCACGTTCGGAGATGATTGCGTATCCGATGGTGGGCTCAACGACAGTCTCTCGGCCACAAACGGTGCCATCGTCTGGCGTGTGCCCGAGGACATGGCCGGTGTGACCCAGAACTACTTCTGCCAGCCGCACTGCGGCTTCGGAATGGTCGGCTCTCTTGAGATCGGCGGCGAAGTGGTCGATTGCCTCGGTGACATCAACGATGATGGCAGCATCACGGTCGACGATCTCCTCGAGCTGCTCGGCGATTTCGGGCAGGATTGCAGCAGCGGCTGTGCATCAGACCTCGACGAGGATGATGACGTCGACGTGAACGACCTTCTTGTACTTCTCGGGGTCTTCGGGGACGACTGCTGATCCACGGAATCCAAATGCTTCAAAATCGAGGCGGCCTCGTCGAGAGACGAGGCCGCCTTTGCTTTGCATTGCAGTCGTGTACGGATCCGAATCAGGCAGGAGACGGAACCAGCCCACCGGCGGGATCATCACCCAGTTCATCATCGGTCTTCGTTGGACTCGGCGGGTCGGTGCTTGCGGATTCCTCGTCCAGAAGGTCGCTGACCGTGGGGCGGTCGATGCGTTTGCCCTCGATCAGGTCGAGGACTTCCTGGCTCTGAATGGTCTCGTACTTGAGCAGGGCCTGTGCGATCGCCTCGACCTTGTCCCAGTTCTCGGAGATCAGTTTCGTGGCGTCGTCATAGGCGGTATCGATGAGGCGTTTGATCTCCTCGTCGATGATCCTCGCGGTTTCCGGAGAATGGTCCTTGTCGAGGACCAGGCCATCACGTTGATCGTCGCGGTTGTAGTTCACGAATCCAAGTCGATCGGACATGCCCCATTCGAGCACCATGGATCGCGCGAGGTTGGTGGCCATCTGAATGTCCATCGCGGCACCGGAAGACATGTCTCCCGTCTTTCTCTGCTCGGCGATACGGCCTCCGCACATGATGCGCAGTTCGGCCTCGAGCCATCTTCTTCCATAGCCGTGTCTATCCTTCTCGGGAAGACTGAACGAGGCGCCTCCATAGGGGCCGCGGCCGATGATCGTCACCTTGTGCAACGGGTCGGCATCCTCGAGCAACGCCTGGAGCGCGGCATGGCCGGCCTCGTGATAGGCGACGAGGATCCGATCCTCTTCATCCATGTGCCGTCCCTTGCGTTCACGTCCGAAGCGGATCTTGTCGCGGGCCTCCTCGAGATCGTGCTGTTCAACGCAGTCCTTGCTGTCGAGTGTCGCGAGGATGGCCGCTTCGTTGATCAGTGCCGCGAGGTCGGCGCCTGAATACCCTGGCGTTCCGCGGGCGATCTTGTTGAGTTCGACGTCGTCGGCGAGCTTGATCTTCTTGGCATGCACATCGAGAATTCGATATCGGCCTTCGAGATCGGGGAGTGTGACCTGGACCTGCCGATCGAATCGACCTGGTCTGGTCAATGCCGGGTCGAGTACGTCGCTTCGGTTGGTCGCGGCGATGACGATGACCTGGTCAGTCGCCTCGAAGCCATCCATCTCGACCAGAATCGCATTGAGTGTCTGTTCTCGTTCGTCGTTGCCGCCCGAGGACATGCCTCCGCCACGACGACGTCCGACGGCATCGATCTCATCGAGGAAGATGATGCAGGGGGAATTCTCCTTGGCCTGCTTGAAGAGGTCGCGGACCCGGCTGGCACCGACGCCGACGAACATCTCGACGAAGTCGGAACCGGAGATCGAGAAGAAGGGGGCATCGGCTTCACCGGCAATGGCCTTGGCGAGCAGCGTCTTGCCGCATCCGGGAGGTCCGACCAGAAGAACACCGCGAGGTATGCGGCCTCCCAGTCGCTGGAACTTCCTTGGGTTCTTCAGGAACTGCACGATTTCCTGGACTTCATCCTTGGCTTCCGCGATTCCCTGAACATCGGCGAAGCGAACCTTGCTCGCATCCTTGTTGGATATTCGGTGACGGGATTTTCCGAAGCTGCCGAGCATTCCACCGGGGCCGCCTCCAGCACCACGCATGGATCTGGCGATGAGGAACCAGATGATGATCACGATGATCAGGAACGGACCGACTGCGAGGAGCAACTGGCTCCAGATGCTCGTACCGGTGTTGTTCACGTGATCGACACCAAGCGCGTTGAGCTGATCACGGAAGAAGTCCCGGTTGTTGGCATCGATCGGAACGAAGGCGGCGCGGGGTTCCTTGGTCTGGTTGGGGCCCTTGCCGGGCGCTATGTATGCCACGATGCGGTCGTTCTGGATCTCGACTGGTCGCGGGCTGCCCGGACTGGGCTCGTGGACGAGTCCCATCTTCGGATCCACGAGACTCTTGAACTTGCCCCAGCTGTCGATCTTCTCACCAGTCGTACCGTTATTCATCAGCATGAAGAAGACAATCAGAATGCCGATGACGATCACCCAGCTGAGCAGTCCGCGGCCCATTCGATTGGGTGGCTGCGTGGATGGGCGATTGCCTGATGAGTTCTGACCCGGATCGTTCTGTGGTGTTTTATTACTGGACATGCTGGCCTCTGCGTCGACGTCTGTTGGCCGAACTGGCCTCAGAAGGTCGACAAATGCGGTTTGGTAATGATACGCCGCCCGAGGCCTCTCGGGTCGTTATCTACCAGGACGCTGCCATCTCATCGACGATATCGACGGCCATCTGCTGTATGACTTGGAATTCTCCGACCTGAATTGTCTCACCAGAGGGGTTGGAGGCCACAAAGAGGCCTCCAGCGGAGAATCCCTGTCGGGCGAAGATGGTCTGATTGGTCTCCAGATCGTCCCAGTTGAAATCGATGTTCAGCGAGACCACGACTTCCTCGTTGAGCCCGGTGAGGTCCGATAGCGAGATGGTTTGGAGCTGGACGTCGTTGATCTTCAGGTTGAGAACCGTATCCGCGCGACTCGTGTAGGTGACCTTCCAGGGTGTTCTCGACTCGATTTCCTTGATGACAGCATCCGTCAATAGGAAACC
>MDTD01057597.1_pt1 | contig 13356 bp, 13 predicted proteins | sample 811221 | NCBI WGS metagenome assembly MDTD01 (sample SAMN05326646, study PRJNA326480) | marine metagenome | isolation source: seawater | place: Pacific Ocean: South West | collected 2011
CATTTGTTTGTATAATATGTTCTCTAGTGTACCCATTATTTTCTGTTTTGGAAATGATTTTACCAGATTTTATAGGGGAATTTTGCTCACCTATAAAAACGAAAGATCTTGAGTTACTTGACATGTTGCTTGTGATAACGTCCGATGATTCAACACTGAATGTTGATATTATGATATTGAAATCCTTTATCATCTCCCATGAATTGTTTACATCCAGACATTTAAAGTTAATGTTATTTATTCCGTGTTCAGCAGAATTTTTCTCGGCGTCTCGAATAAAGTCACTGTGAATATCAACAGCCGTGACTTTATTTGCCAATTTTGAAACACAAGCAGCTAGATAACCTGAACCAGAGCCCAAAATTATAGCAGAGTCATTATGTGATATTTTCATGGCTTGCAAAATTGTACCTTCTACATTCGATGTGAGCATGAACTCAGAGTGATTAAGAGGTATTTGAAAGTCTGAATAAGCAAAAGACTTATATTCATCAGGCGCATAATTCTCTTTTCTTACATCACAAATTATATCAAGCACACTCTCATCAATTATATTAAATGTTCTCATATAATTCTTAATTTTGTCTTTGCTAGTATTCAGTTCTTTCATTTCAATGGTAAGTTTAGTATTGTTATAGTATAAGTCAATTAAAACATGATATTATAAAGTTATGTCTGAAAATCAAAAAATAGATATAAAGGAATACAGTAAAAATTTTCCGAAATCAAAAAAATATTATACTCAAGGAAGCACAGATCAAATAAAGGTCCCTTCTAGGATGATAGAGTTATCACCTACCATGAATAAGGATAAAAACCCTATCATTAATAAACCTATATACGTTTATGACACTACAGGACTGTATACAGATGAGAGTTATACAATTGATGTAGATAGAGGACTGCGTCAGACAAGGACTTCATGGATTCAAAATCGAGACGATACTGTTTCATCCAAAAGAAACACTTCTTTGAGACTAAAGAATGCATCACAACCTAAACAAGAGAATTTGAAAGATATACTTGTTGCAAAACCAGGCGCAAATGTATCACAAATGCATTATGCCAGAAAAGGCATCATTACATCAGAAATGGAATACGTTGCAATTAGAGAAAACGTTAGCCCGTTTTTAAGCAAAAATGTAAAAATTACTCCCGAATTTGTTAGAGAAGAGATTGCTAGCGGAAGAGCAATAATACCATCAAATATAAATCATCCAGAATTAGAACCAATGATAATAGGTAAAAATTTCTTAACGAAAGTTAATGCGAATATAGGTAATTCTCCTGTTAGATCTGATATTGATGAAGAAGTTGATAAGCTTTTATGGGCTGTTCGATGGGGAGCAGATACTGTTATGGATTTATCAACTGGAAAAGATCTTTATGAAACTAGAGAGAGAATTATAAGAAACTCACCTGTCCCAATAGGCACTGTTCCTATCTATGAGGCATTAGAGAGAGTTAATGGAAAGCCAGAAGATTTAGATTATGAAGTTTTTAGACAAGTGTTAATTGAGCAAGCAGAGCAAGGTGTTGATTATTTTACTATTCATTCGGGGGTAAGATTGAGATATATACCTAAAACTATGAATCGATTAACTGGCATAGTTTCTCGAGGAGGCTCCATTATCGCTAAATGGTGTCTGGCTCATCACAAAGAAAACTTCTTATACACAAATTTTGATGATATATGTCAAATTATGAAATCCTATAATATAAGCTTTTCTTTAGGTGATGGCCTTCGTCCTGGAAGCATTGCAGATGCAAACGATGATGCTCAATTCTCTGAGCTAGAAACACTGGGAGAATTAACCAAATATTCTTGGGATCATGATGTACAAGTAATGATCGAAGGCCCAGGTCATATACCTATCCATAAAATTAAAGAGAATGTTACAAAAGAGCAAGAGGTGTGTTTCGATGCACCATTTTATACTCTTGGTCCTTTGGTCACAGATATAGCTCCTGGATATGATCATATTACATCAGCTATTGGAGCAGCAAATATTGGAGCATATGGCACATCTGTTTTATGTTATGTTACGCCAAAAGAGCATTTGGGCTTACCGAATAAAGATGATGTTAAAGACGGCATGATTGCATATAAGATTGCTGCGCACGCAGCAGATCTATCAAAAGGTAATCCCACTGCCCAGTACAGAGATAATGCACTTTCGAAGGCAAGATTTGAATTCCGTTGGGAAGACCAGTTTAATATTGGATTAGATCCTTATAAGTCAAGAGAGATGCATGATGAAACTTTGCCACAAGAGAGTGCGAAAGTTGCTCATTTTTGTTCTATGTGCGGCCCTCACTTTTGTTCAATGAAAATTACACAGGATATACGCAATTATGCTGAAAAGAATGGTTTAAACGACCATGGTGTTGCTATAAGCTTTGGCTTAGATGAGAAGTCTCTGGAGTTTAAAAAGTTAGGCAAAGAAATCTATATTAAAAAATAATTAACTCTTTTTCTTATTTTTTTTAAATACGGAATCGAGAGCTTGCGTTATATCATCAATAATATCATCAATATTTTCTATACCTATTGATAATCTAACCAAGTCTTCTGGCACGCCTGCTTTTTTGAGCTCATTCTTTGATAGTTGTCTATGAGTGGTTGAAGCAGGGTGACATGCCAATGATTTAGCATCACCGATATTAACTAATCTAGTTACAAGATTTAAATTATCAATGAATTTACCACCATTAGTTCTTCCACCCTTAATACCAAAACTCAAAACACTTGATGCTTTCCCACCCATAATTTTCTTTACTAGAGGGAAATCTGGACTACTTGGTATTCCAGGATAATTTACCCATGTAACATTCGGATTTTTTAAAAGAAAATTAGATACTTTAACAGCATTTTCGCAATGTCTATCCATCCTCACTGCTAAACTTTCAATCCCTTGAAGTATTAAGAAGCTATTAAATGGAGATATTGCTGCCCCCATGTTTCTTAGTGCTACAGTTCTAGCAGCTACAATAAATGCTGCTTTTCCAGCTGCCTCGGTGAAAACTACACCATGATATGACATATCAGGTGTATTTAATCTGTTAAATTTGCGTTTATTTTTATCCCATGGAAACTCTCCAGAATCTACTATGATTCCGCCAATTGTTGTTCCATGACCCCCCATGTATTTTGTTAGAGAGTGGACAACTATATCTGCACCATGTTCAATTGGCCTGAATATATAAGGTGTTGGGACGGTATTATCAACGATAAGTGGGATATTATGTTTGTGGGCGAGTTTAGCCATCTTTGGAACATCAACTACATTTGCAGCAGGGTTACCGATAGACTCACAAAAAATCGCTTTTGTTTTTGAATCGATCAACTTCTCCATTTGATCTATTTTGTCATGATCGCCAAATTTTACATCTACTCCAAATCTTGGTAGTTGATGTGCGAATAACGTCCAAGTTCCTCCATATAAAGTACTGGTACTCACAATGTTGTCACCTGCCTCGCATATTGTCATAATTGCGTAGGTTGTTGCTGCAGACCCAGATGCAAGAGCGAGAGCTCCAACTCCGCCTTCAAGTGCCGCTACTCTATTTTCTAGTACATCAGAAGTAGGATTCATTATACGAGTGTAAATATTACCCGCTTCTTTCAAATCAAATAAATCTGCACCATGTTGAGTATCTCTAAATGAGTATGAAGTTGTTTGGTAAATTGGCACCGCCACTGCATTAGTAGTGGGTTCAGGTGAATACCCTCCATGGACTGCAATTGTTTCAAATTTCATTAATTACCCCTCAATCAAGTAATATTTATAATATGTAAAAAAAAATAATAATGCTAGTAATATTTAATAGATATTTAAGTTAAGCTGAGGCCTGTTGTCAAAAATCACACCTACACCTAATAATCTTATTGGTTTACTCTTTTTTTTGATTGCCTTGTCAAGTAATTTTAAGTAGTTTTCAATTTTTGGTAACACACATATTGTTTGATGGCTTGATGTTTTGAAATCATTATATTTAACTTTGATAAAGCAAGATTTAATTTTTTTATCTATATATTTTTTCTCATCTAATCTTTGTTGAAGTTTTTTGAATATTTTCATAAGTTCGATTATGCACTTTTCTCTCGACTTTAAGTCAATTGCATATGTATCCTCAACACTAAGACTTTTTGAGTCCCTATCAGACACCACATCTCTTTCATCTATACCTCTACAAAGGTTGTATAATGTAGAGCCAAATTTTCCAAAGTTAGACTTAAGATCTATCAAACTTATATTTTGAAGATCTCCACATGTTTTTACACTAATACTATTGAGTTTCTTTTCAGTTTTCTCGCCAACACCAATTATTTTTCTTACTGGTAAGCTAAACATGAATTCATCTATCATACTAATAGTAATACAATACTGACCATTTGGTTTGTTCCACTCGCTTGCAATTTTAGATAAAAATTTATTTGGCGCAATTCCTGCAGATGCTGTTATCTTCAAGTCATTAAATATTTTACTTCGTATTTGAGATGCCATCAGAGTTGGATCTCCACCGCAATACTTTGAAAGGGTGACATCTAAGTATGCTTCATCTAGAGAAACTGGCTCTATAATCTTTGTGTAGCATTTAAATATTTTATGAATTTCACTAGAGATATCTCTATACTTATCCATGTGTACAGGGATAAATATTATATTTGGACATAGCTTTTTTGCCGTTATTGATGGCATAGCAGATCGTACACCAAACTTTCTTGCTTCATAGTTACATGTCGTTACTACTCCTCGTGTTTCGCTGCTTCCTGCAACAGCTACTGGTTTATTTCTTAGATGTGGTTTTTCTGCTATTTCCACTGATGCATAAAAAGAGTCCATATCAATATGAATGATCTTTTTACTATGGTTGTGCTTATCAGAATTATAAGCGGACTTCATGTTTTAGGTTTAGTTTTTAGAGTCAGCGCATGGATTTCCCCTGTCTCGATGTACTTATTTAGAATAGCGTAGATGACTTTATGTTGTTGGATAATTGTTTTACCGATAAACTCATCACTTTGGACATGCACAGTGAATTTTGAATCACTGCCTTCAACTAACACTTCTGAATCCACTAACTGATCCATAATTTCTTTTTTGATAATTTCTTCCATCTATTTCTTCCAGAGCTCTGGGTTGGCCCAATAATCACTGTTTAGCCATTCTGGCTTTATCTTATAATCAATTATATTATATTCGTAGAGATCATAAAATATATTTTGTAATTTCTCACCAAAAAGGTTTTTAAATCCATAAGACATAAGCGTTTCATGGAATTGATTTGGTTGAAGGTTACCCTGATGTTTCACAAGTATTATAAGATTGGTTTGATGATAAGTCCTAAGTTTAGCGATATCTAAAAGTATGTCTTGACTAAACTGTTGCTCATTAATTTCTAATATAATAAGGTCTTCTTTTCTAGCGATATCTCTTATATCACCTATGCGTTTTTTTGTTTCTAATAATTCAAAATTACTAGTTAGGCTATTTAAAATATGATCATTATATTTTTCTGACACATATATTATTTTACTAAACTTAAGATTCTTAACTATTAAATTAAGTTTATTGGAAAAAAATGACTGTACGTCTGCGATCACTTAAATATTACCTTTTAATATATTATATCGCACTAGTTTTGTTTTAATAGAGTAATCAAAATCATATTTTAAAAGTGAATTTGGACTTTCTTTAATTATGATTCTGCTACATGATTGTTTAACTGCTTGCTTGATAAGATTGAATCGACTTATTCTCTCTTTACAAATATATTGTAAAATTTCTACTCCTTTCTTTGACTTGGATTTATTTTTTGCTTTTTTAAACAGTGTATCAATGTAGATATAATCAAAAGTATCAGCGTGTAGTCTCATATAATCAAAAGCATTACCATACATTAGATTAATACTAATTTTTTTATTTTTGTCGAAAAAATCTTTGAGCATTGACACAATAAGTGGATTTTCTTCAATCATGGTTACTTTATAACCTAATTTTGAAAATTTCATTGCATCTTTACCAAAACCGCCTGTGCAATCTAAAATTTTTGCATTTTTTTTCGGGAATAACCTATAAATCAGAGATTTATCTCGGGTATCTCCATTTTCTGTCATCTGCACTTTAGACGGAGGAGAGAATTCATAGTTTAAAAAAAATATATTATTTTTATTTATATTCAATTCTAAATTTTGTCTCACACTTGATAAATGTGATTGATCTATAATATTTTCTATATTTTTTCCTTTATTAGCACATTCATTATCGAACGTAACTTTTATCATGCTATATTATATTTTCTTCTTAAGTATCTGAGACTAAAGAATATAACTGGCCAAATTAGTGCACTAGATAGTGTTGTCCAATACATTAAAGTTGAATAAATGCCAGCACTCAACATCACATCAATCCACAAAAGGAAAGTTATTTTTAATACCATTAAAAACAAAACAATTATACTCTGTTGTATCACCGTAAAGTATCTCAGTGATTTGTATAATTTCTTAATGATGAACGATAGAAATACATATATCAATGCATTCATTCCCAACGTCGATCCCACTGCTACATCTGTGATTATGCCAATGAGCCAAATCACAAAAAGATTATACATACTTGGCACAGCTATTATCCAATATATAATTACTAAAAATATCCAATCAGGTGAGAAGTAACCTAACGGAAATGTCGAGATTGTCAGTATAACTGAAAGAAAAGTAGATAATATTATTACTAATGGGCTATTCATTTTTAGTTTCTGTTGATGGCTGATAGTCCCATATTAATATAATATCTGATAGATTATCTAGATTTTCAAAAGATTTGACATCAATGGCACTAAATTTTTTCTCAGGATCTTTTGTAATTGAGACCACTTTGCCTATAGGGATGTTTGATTTAAATCTCCCTGCAACACCTGAAGTAGTTATTATATCACCAACTTTAATATCAGTATCTATTGGAGCGAATTGGATCATTAGATCATTATCACCATTACTTCCAGCTACAATAACTTTCTCGCCAGTTCTACTGATATTACCAGGGACATTATGATTGATATCATTTATAAGTATAATTTTTGATGACATCATATTTAATTCTATAATCTGTCCAATCAATCCTTTGACCCCAATCACATTTTGTGCCTTAAACAGACCGTCGTTCTGACCTTTATCTATAATTGCAATCTTCCTCGTTGGACTTGCAGAATTATTCAAAACTTTAGCTATCTTTTGTTTTTTTGTTGAAGTAAGTGATTTTTTTTCAATCGCAAGTAGTCTCTCGTTTTCCTCTTTAAGTGAATCAAATTCTTGCAGTTTAATTTTTAAAGACATATTTTCAGCTTTTAGATCTTCTATTTGACTATTGAGTATTTTAATATCTTCTTGTTCTTTCATAAATGATGTGATCATACTTCTGGGAATAGATGAAAGATTATATAGTGGATAAACTATTAAATCGTTGATAAAAGAACGAGCATAATCAGCTTGATTATATTTATGATCAATAATAATTGTAGCGATAGATAAAGATAATAAAAAAATTAAACTATAAAAATCTTTTGTGCTTTTCTTATAGATTCGTTCCATGAGGGTTTATATTCTCACTAACTTTCGACAGATAAGAATTCAATACCCTCTTTATCGATAATTTCTAGAACTTTCCCGCCACCTCTAGCTACACAGCTCATAGGATCTTCTGCAACGATAACATACATCCCTGTTTCTTCCGTGATAAGTTTATCTAGATCTCTTAGTAGGGCACCTCCTCCTGTGAGAACCATACCTCTTTCGTGGATATCTGCTCCTAATTCAGGAGGTGTTTGTTCTAAAGCAGTTTTGACTGCAGTGATAATTCCTTGCAGGGGATCCTGAAGTGCTTCAAGAATTTCATTACTATTTACAGTAAATGATTGAGGTACGCCAGCAGAAAGGTTTGTTCCTTTTACTTCTATCTCTAGCAAATCACTACTTGGGTATGCGCAACCTATTTCATGTTTGATCTTCTCTGCAGTCGGATAACCTATTACACATCCATAGTTTCTCCTAACATAGCTCATTATTGCATCATCAAATGTATCTCCTCCTATTCTTGTTGATGAGGAATATACAATGCCGTTTAATGAGATTGTTGCGACTTCAGATGTGCCTCCTCCGATATCTAGAACCATATAACCTCTTGGCTCATCTGTTGGCATTCCTGCGCCTATGGCTGCTGCCATCGGCTCATCAATAAGGTGTACAATTCTAGCTCCCGCTCCAGAAGCGGATTCCCGGATTGCTCTTCTCTCAACTTGAGTTGCTCCACACGGCACACACACAAGAACCCTTGGGCTTGGTCTAAAAAATTTACTATCGTGAACTTTCCTTATAAAATGCTGAAGCATTTTTTCGCAAACCATAAAGTCAGAAATCACACCATCTTTCATAGGTCTAATAGCTTGGAGACCCGTCGGCGTCCTTCCCAGCATCCTCTTAGCTTCAACCCCAACCGCTTCAATTTTTTTGCCGTTAGAAGATTTGTCATCTCTAACAACAACTACGCTAGGTTCGTCAAGAACAATGCCTCTACCTTTAACATAAATTAATGTGTTTGCTGTACCTAGATCTATAGATAAATCGGTTGAGAACGTTCCTTTGATTTTCTTTAATATACTGTTAATCATTTTTTTAGCTTAACTTTCAATATTTTACTTACAATTTGTGGATTAGCCTTGCCTTTTGAATTTTGCATTACTGCACCCACAAAGAAGCCAAATAGTTTTTCTTTTCCATTCTTGTATTCTTCTACACTTTTATAATGGTTTTTTAAGACATTATCAACTAGTTTGTTCAGCTCATCTTCGTCTGATATCTGAGATAGGCCCTCAGATTTTATTATACTAGTGGGATTATCACCAGTTTCCCACATTTTTTCGAGGACTGATTTACCCTGCTTAGAGGAAATTTCACTGTTTTTTATTGATACAAGCAAATCTGCAAAATCCTCAGGTGTGATACGTATATCTTGCGGGAGCACTGAATGTTTATTGGCTAGTGCTAATAACTCTGTAATTACCCAATTTGCAGAAAACTTTGGATCAATATTTTTTACTTTAAGAATGGTCTCAAAAAAGATGGAAAGGGATTTATCAGATGTAAGAATTCCAATATCATATTCACTAAGTTTGTACTGATTAGCAAACCTTGATTTTCTCTCGTTAGGTAATTCAGGCATATTTTCACGAATTTTAGTCAAAGTCATTTCTGTTATTTCAACTGGAAGTAAATCTGGATCTGGGAAATACCTGTAATCATTGGCTTCTTCTTTTGATCTCATCGGCCTTGTCTCATTCTTTTGAGGATCATAAAGCCTAGTCTCTTGTACAACTTTTTTGTTGTTCAATAATAATTTACCTTGGCGTCTAATTTCATAGTTAATCGCTTGCTCAACAAATTTAAATGAATTTAAATTTTTAATTTCTGTTCTCGTACCCAGCTCTGTTGATCCTTTTTCTTTAAGAGATATATTAGCATCGCATCTGAATGAACCTTCCTGCATGTTACCATCGCTGATTTCAAGATATCTCACAAGTGAGTGAATAGTTTTTAGATAACTTACTGCTTCTTTAGCACTAACCATATCCGGCTCCGATACAATTTCAATCAGTGGTGTACCAGCTCTATTAAGGTCTATGGCGCTTTCATCAGGAAATAAGTCATGTATCGATTTTCCTGCGTCCTCTTCGAGATGTGCTCTAGTAATTCTAATGATTTTTTTTACTTCTTCAGTTTCTATCTCAACTGATCCACCTAAAACAATAGGAATTTCATACTGAGATATTTGGTATCCTTTTGGAAGGTCTGGATAAAAATAATTTTTTCTTGCAAAGACAGAATTATTCTTAATCTTTGCATTCACAGCCAAACCAAACATAATTGCCATCTCAACAGCTCTTTCATTAAGTACAGGTAATACTCCTGGAAGACCTAGATCAACCGCACAAGCTTGGGTATTAGGTTCGGCACCGAACTCCGTTGCTGCAGCAGAAAATATTTTACTTCTTGTATTCAATTGCACATGAATTTCTAAACCAATTGTAGATTCAAATTCTTTATTCATTTTATTTCACTAGGTTGTTTTTTATGCCAGTCAGTTACTTCTTGAAATTGTCGAGCGAGAGATAATATCTGTGATTCTTGAAAATGATTGCCTATAATTTGTAGTCCAAGTGGAAGGTCATTTTTCAAACCCATTGGAATAGATATTGCTGGTAAGCCTGCAAGATTAGTACTAACTGTGTATACATCTGACAGATACATTGCAATCGGATCATTCATTTTCTCTCCAATTTTAAATGCAACATCAGGAGCAGTCGGACCAATTATTAAATCTACATTATTAAAGGCAGCGTTAAACTCGCTTGATATTAAACTTCTTATTTTTTGGGCTTTTAAATAGTATGCATCGTAATAACCAGCAGAGAGAGCATACGTTCCAACTAAAATCCTTCTTTTGACTTCATTACCAAAACCCTCCGATCTTGATTTCTTGTAAAGCTCTGAGATATCCTTAATATTATTTGCTCGGTGACCAAACCTCACTCCATCATATCTAGATAAGTTTGATGAACATTCTGCAGGGGCTACAACTTGATAAGCTGAAACACCTAGCTTTGAGGATTTTAAGCTGATATCTACAATCTCACAGTTCATATTTTCCAGCTCTCTTAACGCTTCCTGAAAAACCTTTGCAACTCCCTTATCTAAATCTTTTAAAAATTCAATTGGAACGCCAATTTTTTTTGGGAAATTCAAATTACGACATTCTTCCAGATAATCAGGAACATCTTTCTTCGAAGATGTGGAGTCTTTGCTGTCATAACCAGAAATACAGCTAAGTAATAATGCACAATCTTCAGCGGTTTTAGCAAAAATTCCAGCCTGATCAAGACTAGACGCAAAAGCAATCATTCCATACCTTGATACTCTTCCATAGGTTGGTTTCAAACCGCATATTCCAGTAAGGGAAGCAGGTTGACGTATTGACCCACCGGTATCGGTGCCAGTCGCGCATGGTGCTAGACCTGCTGCAACTGATGCTGCTGACCCTCCTGATGAACCTCCCGGTACACACTCAAGATTCCATGGATTATGTACATTACCAAAATAACTAGTTTCATTAGAAGAGCCCATGGCAAATTCATCCATATTAGTTTTCCCGATCATTATTGAGCCTTCCTCATTAAACTTCTCTATCACTGTTGCATCATAAGGACTAATAAAATTACTTAACATCTTTGAGCCACATGTTGTTTTAATCCCCTTGGTACAAAATATGTCTTTTTGTGCAATAGGTATCCCAGTTAGTTTTTTCACTTTTCCTTTTGCAATTTCTGAATCAGCAATTTTAGCTCTTTCCAGCGCGCGCTCTTCTGTAATAGTTATGAAACTATTAAGTTTGTCATCATATTTTTTTATTCTATCTAAATAAAATTTAGTAAGTTCCGTAGAGCTAATTTTTTTCGACCTAATATCTTCTCTTAACTCTATTAACGTTTTCTCATGCATACTAATCTATGATTTTTGGAACTTTATAATAACCGCCCTCGGAAGCACTGATATTCTCTTGGAATGTATCCCTCAAATTTTTTTCAGTAACTTCATCAACCCTTAATTCTTGCTTGAGATTTAGAGGATGTGACATAGGCTCAATATTGTGTGTGTCAACTAAATTCATTTCATTAACTAAATCAAGAATTTTCTCGAGATTATTTACAATATTGTCGATCTGATTATCATCAATCTGTATTTTGGCCAAATTAGCAATTTTTAATACTGTTTTTTTATCCATCTATATGTCTACATTTAGTAAATCTACAGATATTATTATAATCTAATAAAACTTCAATGTCTTTAAAATCATTTTTAACAAGAAAGTTTTTAATTTCTTGAGATTGATCATAACCATTTTCAATAAATAGATAGCCATTATTCTTAAGAGATTTTTTGGACGAAATTATTATCCTCTTTATGTAAGACAATCCACATTCATCCGCATAAAGAGCATGACTGGGTTCAAACTTTTTTACAGCCTTTTCAATCTTATTTGATGACTTATCTATATATGGTGGATTAGTGACTATAATATCGAAACTATCTTGAGAAAATGCAGTTAACCAATCCACTACCATAATAGTACAATTTTTTACATTTAAATTAATTTTATTCTGATGTATTACATTTGTTATTTCTTTTTTGAAGTCACTCAAACATACAAACCACTCTGGTTTCTCAGCTGCAATTGATAATCCAATACAACCTGATCCTGCGCCTAAGTCTAAAATTTTAACTGATTGTTTTTCTGCAAATACTCTCTCTCCAGTTTTTATAACTTCCTCCACAAGAATTTCAGTTTCAGATCTTGGTATTAGAACTTGAGGAGAGACTATAAATTGATATTTGTAAAATGGTTGCGAGCCTAATACATATGCAAGTGGTATTGATTTTTTGAGTTTATCAATGTACCTATTGAATTTATATTGCTCTTCAATTGTGAGTAAATATTTTTTTCGTGTGTGTAGGAATACTTTATCTTTACCTAAGCAATCCATTAAACAATATTCAATATCATTTTTTTTTACTTCTAAGTTAGAATCATCTAGGATTTGTTGTATAGTCAATCTTTCCATGTAAGTTAAATAGATTTCTTCAGCTCATTAACTAGAGGCTCAATATTACCCTCAAGAATATGATCTAGTTTGTATAGCGTTAGATTTATTCTATGATCAGTAACCCTTCCTTGAGGAAAATTATATGTTCTAATTCTTTCTGACCGATCACCACTACCTACAAGAGATTTTCTCTCTTCAGCTGTCTCACGTTTTTGTTGATCTTGTTCATGCAGTAATAATTTCGAGTATAGAATCTCTAGTGCTTGGGCTTTATTTTTGTGCTGAGATCTTCCATCTTGACACTCTGCAACAGTACCAGTAGGTAAATGTGTAATTCTAACAGCTGAATCAGTTTTGTTAACATGTTGACCTCCGGCGCCAGACGCTCTGTAAGTATCTATCCTAAGATCATTGCTATTGATTTGGACATCATCTACGGTTTGAATAACTGGCAAAACTGCTATTGTTGCAGCAGATGTATGAACTCTGCCCTGCGTCTCAGTTTCAGGAACTCTTTGAACCCTATGAGTTCCGGATTCAAATTTCATTTCGCCATATATATTTGAACCAGTGACTTTAATAACAATTTCTTTATAACCGCCATGATCACCCTCGGTCATTGAGATAATTTCACTAGACCATGAATTTTTCTCAGTAAATTTTGTATACATTCTATATAAGTCACCTGCAAATATTGCA
>MDTD01090829.1_pt1 | contig 13356 bp, 8 predicted proteins | sample 811221 | NCBI WGS metagenome assembly MDTD01 (sample SAMN05326646, study PRJNA326480) | marine metagenome | isolation source: seawater | place: Pacific Ocean: South West | collected 2011
CGTTACTACAACGCCATGGGCAATTACGGCGGAGTCAAAGAGTTACGCTTTATCGGTGCGGGCTATGTCTGTGCCGGTATTGATATCGAGCCTATTCACGATCAGGGAAGAGTCCTGCTATTGGTAGATAAAACTTTGCATGAAGCTATCGAGGGCAATCTAAATATTTTGATCGAAGATTTGATTCTGGATGGCTGGACCGTGGAAATGAAACTTGCCGAGCGAGCAGAAACTTTCGATAAAGACAAAGTACAGGCTGTCAAGCAACAAATAATGGAATCTGCCGCGATTTCTTCATCGCAGCTCAAGGCCGTGATGCTAATCGGAAGAATCCCTGTCCCTTACTCTGGATTCATCTATCCCGATGGGCACAACAACCACGTTGGTGCTTGGCCTGCCGATGCTTACTACGGTAGTCTGACAGAGAGCTACTGGACTGACGTTAATGACTTCAGCTATCCAGACGGAACAAAAGCAAATCGCGATGCTCAAGTCAATGTAGCCGGCGACGGTAAATTTGACCAAAGCCAGCTATCAGTTTATGTTGATCTTTATGTAGGACATATTGATTTCTACAACATGCCTCTTTTTGAAAAATCGGAAGTGGATCTGCTTAATCAATACCTAGAGAAGAATCACAATTATCGATCTGGCGAAATGAAACCCGAAAAACGTGCTTTGATCGATGAAAATTTCAGCCCAAAATCTTATATGGAAACATTTGGTGCTTCTGCTTATCGCAATTTTGCTTCATTGTTGGGAAATGAGAGCATTACCAAAGCGGATTGGTTCACCACTCTCAGCACTGATTCGTATCTTTGGGCATATGGCAATGGTGGAGGCTCGTTTACTTCCTGCGGTGGAGTGGGCAAAACACAGGATTATGTAGAAAACGATATTAATGCAGTATATACTTTGACATTTGGTTCTTATTTCGGTGATTGGGATGTAGCAAATAACTTCCTGCGTGCACCACTCTGCACCTCACCTTCTTCGTTGATCTCTGCCTGGGTGGCTCGCCCTCCTTGGTATTTCCACCACATGTCGCTTGGCTATCCGATCGGATATTCCACAAGGCTCAGCCAGGTCAATGGCAATGATTATTTGTCGGTTGCAGTTAATTTGCAAGGGAGCAATTACTCAATATATGCCGCAGGGATCAATTCTATACATGCGTCGCTGCTGGGCGACCCTACACTCAGAATGGATATGACAACAGTTTCGCCTCCGTCGAATCTTGCATTGGTGCTTGCTGATGGTGCTGTAAAAGTTTCCTGGGAAGTGCCTCCTACCGACGAACCGATTTGGACAAATGTATACCGAGCCAGCTCCGAGAATGGGCCATTTGCTAAGATGAACGAAGAGCCTTTGCAGGGAACAGAATTTATTGATGATGAAGAATTAGAAGGAATGTACTACTATATGGTTCGCTCCGAGCAGCCATTGCAAAATAATTCAGGTGTTGTCAATATGCTTTCGCGTGGAATAACTGCGGGAATTGATATTCCTGTTGGAGTGGAAGATAGTTATGATGATGACTTGGTAATTTATCCTAATCCGGCAGTTAATAATACAACATTCAAGATATCGGTTGCTATTGAATCCGACTTGCAAATTTCGATAAGCGATGTTAGCGGAAGAATATTGAAAGCCATATATAAGACAAACTTAAGTGCAGGCCAGCACACTATTTCCTGGGATATTCGCGATTCTAATCAGAATCGCCTGCCCCCGGGCATTTACCTGGTAAGAGCAAAACTGAATACAAAAACAATATCGAAAAAAATAATTGTTAACTAAAATCAGTTTCATGTGTCTACTAAGAGGAGAATTATCGAAAATTCTCCTCTTTTTTAATGTTTTCTAAAAGTATTAAATAATTTTAATACTTTTGCGATATTTAGTATATTATAAATCTGTCAATAGAAAGAATAAGAAATAAATAATTCATATAGAAGCAAGAGGTATTTGATGAGAAGTGTTTTGACCCTGTTATTGGTTGTATTTATTGGATATTCGGCTAGTGCCATTCCATCCAATTTGAGTTATTTGAATAAGGAAACCAATCTGAGATTGTCCGAAAGAGAAGATATTGCTTACCACGTGGTGATTGATGATGGACAAAATTCTAAAGTATACGACGTACCCCGCCTGGACGAAACTCTCTACTTGCCAAATGCAATTATTATTAAAACACGCGGCACTGAGTCCATGCACGAAAGCCGCCGTGGTTTCTATAATGCTAATCTGCAGAATTCACTTTCGCTACTGAATCCTACTAAGATTGTCTCGCTGACCGAGGGAGTAGTAATGCAGAGTCCCAAGAAGAAAGAAAACCTTACTCTTGCGGCACGAGAAAACTCGCTAAAAAGAATTTACACTGTTTATTACGATTCGCATCTCGATCCTTACGAAGCATGCAAGGAAATGATGATGAATTCCGATATTGAATATGCTGAACCAATTTATCGCAGGGATTTTCATTACACTCCCAATGACCCTGATTTCAACAAACAGTGGGGCGTATCGAAAATCAATGCAGTGCAGGCTTGGGACAAAAGTCGCGGTTCTGAAGAAGTAGTTGTGGCAGTTATCGACTCCGGTACTGATATTTTCCACGAGGATCTGGCGGCAAATATGTGGACTAACCCACATGAAATACCAGACGACGGCATCGATAACGACGAAAATGGCAAAGTCGACGATGTAAATGGTTGGGATATGGTAGGCAATATTAGCACTAACCAATATTATATGGGTCAATTTCAGGAAGATAACAATCCTGCTAATAATAGTAATACTCACGGAACTAACGTAGCTGGTTGCGTTTCTGGTGTTGCCGACAACGGTGTAGGAATTGCCGGAATTGGCTACAAAGTTAAAATTTGGCCTATCAAGTGTGCCAGCGAGCAAATCTCGCAAGGCATTCTGCGTGGCTATCATGCAATTCTATATGCTTCCAGTTTCGAAGAAATCAAAATTATTAACTGTAGCTGGGGAGGTCCAGGATTCTCAATCACCGAAGAAGATATAATCAACACTGCGTTCGAACGCGGCTGCTTGGTTGTAACATCTGCCGGCAACGACGGAATGAACGTAGACAACGGCGGTGCCTATCCTGCATGCTATAAGAATTGCTTTTCGATCGGTATGACACGCTCCAACGACAAAGCTTATGTAATGAGCAACTGGGGCTACCTGGTGGATGTTTATGCACCTGGCGTCAGTGTCTACACAACCGAAGCAGGCAATAGATACAAAAAAGCAACAGGTACTAGCTTTTCTTCTCCGATGACAGCTGGTATTGCAGCTCTTTTACTATCCTACAGACCAAATTACACTCACAAACAACTATGGCACCAAATCCGTTCCTCGTCAGATAATGTAGTAAATCCTAGCGACCGGGGACGCTATTATGGACGTGCGAATGCATACAGGGCACTGGACGAAAATAAACTGCCCGGTATCGAAGCGATTAGTGCTGCTCTTACCGGTGAATCGGCTTTGACTGATTACTCCGAGTACGAGCTGGAAGTAACTGTTACTAATTATTTGTTCAATGCAAATAATGTAGTCGTCGATCTTGAATCCCAAGGCGGATTTCTTGATTTATCAGAAACTAATGTCAAATTGGGCAGTATCAACACTGACGACGAAATAACGTTCAAGCTGGATGTCAGGCTCTTAGCTAATAATCCCTGGTATGTAGGCAATGCGAATATAATTTTGAAATTCAGCTCGCCGGGCTATGTCAATTATCAGCAGATCAGCATTCCGATAGAAATTGCGACATCGAATTCTCAGCGAAACGTTCTGGCATTGAACGACTACCAAAAGCCACAGTGGACTCAGGCACACTCGCCCGATATCAAAACTCTTTGGGCATGCGGCCGCTATGGAATGCTTGGTTCGCAGGGCGTTGTTTTTATTTATGACAATGGCTCATCCGACTTAAAAGGCGTTAGCTCTTGGCCTGTATATTCTATTTTCGGGTTCGACAACACTACTGCTATTGCATTGGCAAGCGGCAACAACAATGCTGCTATTTATAAAACTGTAAATGGTGGAAATTCTTGGACTCCAACCGATTTATCCGCATTTACTCCATTCCTCAACAATGTCCACTTCTGGGAGAATTCCAAAGGAATTGGAGATTCGAAGGGTGTGGCTGTCGGCGATCCGAACGGCACCACTTGGGGAATATTTACTTCCGACAATGGCGGAGATTCGTGGGAACACGTCTCTGCACCAAAGGCTTTGACCGACGAAAACAACATGCCGCAGAGTTTTGCAGTGTTTGGTACTAACGTTTGGTTCGGCACCACCAAGGGTCGCGTATTCAGATCACAATCTAATGGCAATACCTGGACTGTCTCTGAGATTGAAGATGCCCGTGAAGTATACTATATAGCATTCAATTCTACTTCCACCGGACTGGCAATCTACAAAGATGACAATACAGGCGAAATCAAATTGGCATATACTTCTAATGGTAAAGATTGGAAAAGCAACAGATTTAACTTTACCGAGAGAACAATCGAGCCAATAGGATTATACGCTCCGTTGGAATCGCAGGAAATATACTACCATACTGCCCACGGAGAACTAATCGGTTCATCGAACTTTGGAAAAGACTGGAAATCTATCCTTAGCCGTTACATCTCTAGCGTAAAAGTGAGTGCGATGGCACAGCACGAAGACGAATTCCGTGCACGCCTATGGAATCTTGACCAGGAAATCGGTTATTTCGACTTCAGCTATCGTCCGCTGAATGCCGACGACAGGATTCAGACTGTGGGCGACAACCCTGTTGATTTTGGTGATGTAAAGCAAGGCAGCAAGAGAAATAAAAAATTGGAAATTGAGAACGTAGGCAATGTTATTGTTAATCTATTGAGCTATGAGTTTGATCCGGGAGATGGTTCGGATCCAGAAACATTTTCTTTCTTTGGTTCGGCTCCGACATTTGTAGCACCGGATGAATCCGAGACTTTCTTCGTACGCTACGAAGCCACACGCATGGGAGAACAAAAAGGAAGATTGCTTGTTACCACAGATGGCTCGCCGAGTACACTGGTATTTGATCTGAAGGGCAATGGAATTTCATCTGAAGTAAAAGAGATTGAATTTGTAAAGTCAGGTCCTATCGACTTTGATTCTGTTAATGTCGGCGAATCGAAATCAGTTGCTATCGAAGTCCGCAATAGTGGTAATACCGACGTAACTGCTTCGAATTTCGAGATTGACGGAGACAACCCTGGTTTGTTTACAATCGAAGAATCATTTACTTTGTTGACTGATGGCGGAAGAGACACAGTACTAGTCAGGTTTACTCCTACTTCAATAGGTGACAAAACTGCCATATTAACAATTACTTCAGATGCCGATCCTGATAAGATAAATATAGATCTAAATGGCGTTGGCACAGATCCATCATCGGTTGAAGAGAACGTCGATTCAGGTTTTGGTATAATTTCAATTTCTCCGAATCCAGTCATGCAGAATGCAACTGTTGAGTTCAGAGTGTCTAGAGGCACAGCCACTTCGCTATGGATAGCAGATCTGAGCGGAAACAGAGTCCGAGAGATTAATATTTCGAAAAGTTCTTCTCAGGCAGAATTCTCAATTGGCGAACTTTCCTCGGGATCTTACTATATGGTACTTGAATCTGGCGGGAAATTGACAATGAAGAAATTCATTATTAGTAAATAAATTTAAGTGTTAGGGGGCATACTCCCATGCTAATGGGGCGGATCCATACCCGCCCCTTCGATTATTTGGAATCGCAAAGGGATTTTTTACCATTCGATGGATTTTTTATGGCTTCGTATTGAAAAGGACACCGCACGCCGTCCTCCTATAATTCCTCAAAGTCGCATCTTGTGTCTATTACCTCAGTTTCTTAGCGATTTCCTTTGCAAAGTAAGTCAGGATAATATCAGCTCCTGCTCGCTTGATTGAAACAAGAGATTCTTCTATAACTCTCTCTTCGTCTATCCAGCCGTTTAATCCCGCAGCGCGGATCATAGAATACTCGCCGCTCACCTGATAGGCAGCTGTTGGCATATTAAACTCATTTTTTACTCGGTGGATAACATCCAGGTAAGGACCCGCCGGCTTGACCATTACAATATCTGCTCCTTCGTAAATATCTTCTTCTACTTCGCGAACAGCTTCGTCAGTATTGGCAATGTCCATTTGGTGTGATCTGCGATCGCCGAATGAAGGTGCCGACTCGGCAGCATCGCGGAATGGTCCGTAATAGCCCGAAGCATACTTGGCGGCGTAGCTCATTATCGGTACATTCTTAAGTTTATTGTTGTCGAGAGCTGCTCTCATTGCCGCTACCCGGCCGTCCATCATGTCGGAAGGAGCGATCAGGTCAGCACCGGCTTTTGCCAGGCTGACAGCAGTTTTTGATAGCACTACGAGAGATTCATCATTTAGGATTTCGCCATCGCGTATCATGCCACAGTGTCCGTGCGAAGTATATTCGCAAAGGCAGACATCTGCCACTACCAATAACTTAGGATGTTTCTTTTTTATTGCTCTGATTGCCCGCTGTACTATTCCGTCCTCGGCGAAAGCACCAGAGGCTTTCGTGTCTTTATCTTCAGGAATACCAAAAAGAATAACAGCAGGGATACCCAGATCCACAACTTCGGAACATTCTTCTACTAGTTTATCAATAGAAAACTGGTATACTCCCGGCATAGATTTTATCTCATTTTTGATGTTTTCGCCCGGATATGAAAATAAGGGGTAGATTAAATCATCGAGATTCAATCGTGTTTCCCTTACCATATTTCTCAATACCGGATTATTTCTAATCCTCCTAAACCTTTTAAATTCGATTCCCGGCATAGTTTCTCCTATAGCATACTTTTTACAATTTCTTCCCACTCTTCCTCGAAGTCGCACCGAGGCACATTTTTACCGGCACGTGCATACCAAAAATCTGAATTTGCAACGTCTTCTTCTTTGCGATGAAGATAGGCGTGCACCCAGGCAGCCTTCGAACCCGGCAGATATTGGATTAATTCGTGAGCTTCGTGCCACTGATTATTCGCATCCAACCACAATGCTTGCAATTCTTTTGTAACCTTTTCGGGAGGTCCGGGGTTGTTAATAGTAGAAGAGAATTCTTTGAAGTCCATTTTAATTTAATATTAATTTGTAATTAATACTTTCCATTAAATTAAAAAAAAATCCGTTATTATTTAATAATAGTGGAATTTTTCTTATTATTTTTTGATATTAACGAATTACTCTCACGCAAATAAATTGAATTCATAGAATAAAAAGGGCCATCCAATGAAAATAACTACTTTCTTACTGATTTGTTTCATTTCGATTTCTTCGCTTTATGCACAAGAAATCGTAGCACCGCAGAAAAACTTTTTCTCAGGTTATTTATCTATAGAAAAAGCTAACGAGATGCCTAAACCAATGAGACGAAATCTTGAATATTATATGCAAAAAGCATATCCGAATCAATATATCTCTCGCGATGCCCGGATAAAGGCAATCAACGAAATGGAAGAAATGATTCATAATGAAAAAGGCCAGGCGTATATGCTGGCTCAGCAACCTGAGTGGCGAGCAATCGGTCCTTATGGTATAGGTGGTCGCGTAAAAGCACTTGTTTGCCACCCAACCAGTCCCGGAACTCTATTGCTTGGTGCTGCTGCTGGCGGTATATGGAAAACTACAAATTATGGTGACACATGGAAACCGGTTTTCGATGATCAGAACGGACTATCGATGGGAGCTCTTTGCTATGATGAGCAGAATCCGGATATTATATATGCCGGAACAGGCGAAGCAGTTCGCGGTGCAGGCCCCGGTACGGTTGCCGGATCTCATATTTACCTCGGTGCCGGTATGTTCAAGTCCACCGATGGCGGCGAGACTTGGGAATTGATTGGGTTATCCAACGTCGGCTCTTTCTCGAAAGTATACGTACACCCTATGAATAGTGATTTGATCTATGCTGGAGCAATTAACTCCAACTCCGGCTTCTATGTATCAAAAGATGGCGGCGAGACCTGGGAAAATACATTTGAAAAAGAAGTAACTGACGTTACGATAAATCGTGCAAATCCTGATGAAGTAATTATTGCCGTTCACGGTGAAGGAATTTTTTATACCGACAACGGCGGCCAGTCTTTCCAACAAAGAAATAATGGTATGTTTCTTACTGATGCTGGCAGAATCTCTGTGCAGGCAGCGCCAACTGATTTTAATATAGTTTATGCCTTGGTGGAGGAAGGCAATAATGCACGAATTTATAAATCTGAAATTAAAGCCGGGGTATGGACTCAGATATTTAATTACGGTTCTGATTTCTTTAATGACCAAGGATTTTTTAATAACTACATCACTGTCAGCCAGCACGATCCTGGTGTGGTACTAGCCGGTGGTATCGACGTATGGCGAACGATCAAGGGCAACCAAACATGGTCAAATACAACTCTATCCTACCAGGGTGGCAATGTTCATCCGGATCAGCATGTAGCTGTATTCGATCCAAAAAATCCTAACCTCGTATATATGGGCAACGACGGCGGATTCTACGTAAGCGACAACAAGGGCGAAACCTGGACAGTGAAAAACAATAATTTGCAAATTTCACAATTCTACGGAATAGAAATTGACAACAGCCGTCCCAACAGAACTTACGGCGGTACCCAGGATAATTCTCTATTGGGAAGTTTCTACGAAAACTCTTGGGGTTATTTATATCCTTCGGGAGATGGTTTCCAGGTAGTGGTAGATTATGATAGACCTAACGAAGTTTATTTTGAGATACAATATGGTCAAATGGGCAAAAGAGATGTTACAAATCTCAATCAGTGGAATTTCCTTCAAATTGGTCAGGGATTGCCATCTATTGGAGTGGACCAAGGGCTATTCGATTCGCCTATCGAAATCGATCCCCAATATAGCAAGGTGCTATATCATGGTCGTGGTGCTTTGTATGTTTCAGAGAATAGAGGGCGTGCCTGGGACGAAATAGTGCCGGTCTCGCAGAACAAAATTTCTTCGATCGGAGTGTCTCCGCTCAATGATGAGATTATCTATTGGGGCGATGCAGCCGGCAATGTATTTGTTACAGATACTTGGTTCGAAGACTGGAGAAATATCTCGCAAAATGGACTAGTAAACCGTTTCCTCCGCGATATTGAGCCATCACTATTTGATGAGAATACAGTATATGTATGCTACTCGGGATATGGCAGCGGGCATGTATTCAAATCTACCGATCTTGGAGAATCATGGACAGATATCGGACAATCTCTTCCTGATATTCCATGCAATGCAATTGCCCTCCACCCGGAAGAGGAAAATACGATTTGCGTAGCAACTGATATTGGTGTATTTATTACTTACGACGGTGGCAATACCTGGATGCCGCTCGGACGCGGACTTCCCCGCTCCCCTGTCAATGATATGAAGTTCCATACTAATCGTTCGGTTCTTCCGCAGTTGGTGCTTCGCGTGGCAACTCACGGACGCTCGATGTGGGAAATCGATATTCCATCCGAGCATATTACTGCAGCCGAAATTACTTCTCCTGCCGGCGGTGAAAAAGTTGTTCAGAACTCTGCTTTGGTAATCTCGTTCATGGGAATCGATCTTCCGGTAAGAATCGAATATAGCCCTGACAACGGTGCAAGCTGGGAACAACTAGCTTCCGGAGTTAATGGTTACTACTACCGCTGGATAGTAAATAAAAGTCCATCGATGTACTCAAGAATTAAAGTTACTTCCGAGAATGATGCTGAACAAACTGCTTCATCAAGAACTTTTACTATTCAGCAAGTAAGCAAAGGCTCGGTGCTAAATACTTCGACAGTTCAGTTTATTCCATACGGAATTGCATACGATTACGAGGGAATACTCTGGACTACCAGCTTTAATAGCGACCGAATCTATAAAATCGATCCTAACAACCTTACAGTACTCGGTTCAATACAAGCTCCGGGCGATAGTTTATTCACTGACCTTACAATCGACAGAAGTGCCAAAGAAATTTATTTACACCAAATGGGCTCGACTGATGGCTTCGGTGGCGGTACTGTATGGGTTATTGATTACGAAGGTAATGTACTCAGAAGTTTCGTTTCTCCGGCTACTTTCTATCCAATCGGAATTGAACTGGTGGATGGAAATCTAATAATTAGCGATAGAAACGGCGAACGTCAGGTTTATACTGTAAATCCGCAAACAGGAAAAACTCTTTCTAATGGACTTAACCCTTATAATGTGCGCTACGGTCCACGTGGCCTTTGCTATGATGGCACGCAATACTTATATCAGGCATGTACCGACTTCTCCAGTGATGTACTGCGCGAAGCACAGATGATGAAGATAGATAAATTCGACTTAGAAACCGAAGTGGAAGCAGTCGATCTGGAATCGCCAAATGGTCTGATCAACTGCCGTGGTATTGAGTATGATCCTCAGACAAAAGATTTCTGGGTGACAACTTATGGTGGAGATTTATATAAGGTGGCAGGTTTCGATCCTGAAGTAAGCGTAGAGGAATCACCATTCCTATCTGAAAATATTGATGCTCGTGTTTATCCGAATCCGGTTCGCAGCTTCACTACGATTTCATTCAGGAATATGAATAAGCGTGCACAAATCAAAGTAGAAGTACTAGACTTAATGGGCAACAAAGTAAAACATCTATACAATCGAATACTCGATGCTAATGAAATAGATTATGTTCATCTGAATGCTGATGAACTATCCAGTGGCCAATACTATGCCGTTTTCTACATTAACGGAGCCAAAGCCGGTGTCAAGAAAATCATTGTTATCGAATAGAAAAAAAACAGTTTTTTCTAAAGTGAAAGTTTTTTAACTTTCGTCCGATAATATGATAGTAATGTCATACGAGCGTGAATTAGATTGCTTAAAAGAAAAAATAACGAAGTAGAAGCTCCTTCGAGCGACCGCTATTTGATAACTTATGCGGATCTTATTACTTTGTTATTAGGCTTGTTCGTAATTCTTTATGCTTCCAGTCAGGTAGATGAAGAGAAGTATAAAGAATTTTCGGCGGCATTCCAGGATTATTTTAAATCGACAAAAGAGCAAGTGCTTCAGGGCGGCAACGGAGTGCTGGAAGGACACAAAAACGGAATTCCGGAACCTATTCTGCCCAACCCTAGCGAAAAATCTTTTGAAGATTTTTCGAAAAATGCCGAGAATGCACTAAGAGGCTTTATTGAAAATGGTTCTTTGGATATAAAAATCAACAAGGCCGAAATAGTCGTCTCCCTGCCGGAAGAATTGCTATTTCAGTCAGGCAAGGCAACTGTGCAACCTGCGGGCGAAGTGGTGCTGGATACGATTGCCCGATTTCTGTCGGGAATACCATACCAACTAACTATTGATGGTCACACAGATGCCACTCCGATTCGTACTTTTCGCTATCAGTCGAATTGGCATTTGTCGGTAGCCCGAGCTACAAATGTTGCTTATAGTTTGATCCAAAAAGGTGTGCCCGAACCAAACCTGGTGATAAGAGGATTCGGAGCTCAGCGTCCAATTTCTGATAATGCCAGCAACGAAGGCAGGGCAATGAACAGAAGAGTCGAAATTACGATTAGCCAACTTTCCGGTGAAACACCATCGACCGAGGGCTATGAATATGAAGACTATGAAGAATAATTTTTAAAATGATAATCTAATATCTTAAGTTTGTAGACAGCCGTTAAGACTATGTAAAACTTCTAGTTTGGTGGAAATCAAATGGATACAATGGCAGCTAGTGAAGAAAGAACAATACAAACGAGTCAGTTCGGTGAATTGACTTTTGGAATAGAGCATATATTTATGTTTGAAGAGGGATTACTCGGCTTCGACGACTTGCGGGAGTTCGTGCTGATCAGCGATGAAGTAACTGATCCGTTCAAGTGGCTGATTTCGGTTGAAAAACCTGAGATAGGATTTCCACTGCTCAGTCCATGGCACCTGGACATAAAATATAATCCGGGAAAATCTTTTAATCTGCAAACAGAAGTTATGATGGTTGTTATTACACTGGAAAATAATGACGGAGTGATGACAGCTAATATGAAAGCACCTATTGTACTTGATGTAGAGTCTCAGAAAGGCAAACAGGTAATTTTACCATCAGAAAAATATTCACCAACATTCTTAATACCTAAGAAATAATTTAAATAATTGAAAAATTTTTCTTTTATTTAGGAAAAACCATAAATGCAGGAAGCAGTAAGATGTTAGTACTATCGAGGAAAATCGGAGAAGTAATCACTATTGGTTCTCAGGTGCAAATTACTGTTCTCAGTTTCGACCGCGGTATTGTCCGCCTCGGCATTGACGCACCCAAGAGCATTCCTGTCCACAGGAAAGAAGTTCACGATAAAATTATAAGAATGAATAAACAAGCTGCCAAAACAAATCTGACAGCACTCCAGGAAGCAATTTCGAGTTCGGATGTTAATAAAGAAAACAAACCCGGAGTTCCGGAACCACCGACTCTTAAATTCAAACTTAAAAAATAGAAAAAAATGGTCGAATACAAAGCCTTAATTATCGATGACGATATTTGGATGCAAAGAATTCTCTCCAAGACTTTGCAAAGCTATGGTTTTAATACTACTCTTCTCGCCTCCAATGGATTCGATGGAGTATCGATCGCCGTAGAACACAAGCCACATATAATAATACTTGATATATTAATGCCGGATCTCTCGGGTCACAATACCCTGAAAATGCTAAAAGCTATAAAAATAACACAGGATATTCCTGTGCTAATGGTTTCCGCTATGTCAGATACTGAAAATCTCGGTCTTGCAGTCAAAAGCGGTACTGCCGGTTTCATTTCCAAGCCATTTACCCGTGCAACTGTTTTCGAAAAGCTAATTTCGATCTTTGGTAAAGAAAAATTAGATATGATCCAAAAAGGCGAGCTGATCGAAAATGCCGATTATTACTCAGGCAACCTCTTTGATAAAGAAGAAGAACACACAGGCTACGACGAAGAAATTAGAAAAGCAGCGGATAACGAACTGAAACAAACTCCTAAAAAAGTCTCGCAAGACACTCTAAAATCCCGCTATAAGGAAGAAGAAAAACAATCGATCGAATCAATTAAAAAGCTTCTTCTGAAAACTAGAAAGTAAAGATTTAAGAAAATATGTAATTAGGACACGGCTTGCTGTGTCCTTTTTTAATATAATATATGACATCATTCCAGTTTAGGTGGGGAGGACCATTAGCAGGACAATTGAGTATTCTCCCTTGCTCAATAAATTGCAACCAACTGCTTTAGCTGTCGGCAATTATTGAAATTCTCGGTAGGTGCTGAGGGCTGAA
>MDTD01195561.1_pt1 | contig 13356 bp, 15 predicted proteins | sample 811221 | NCBI WGS metagenome assembly MDTD01 (sample SAMN05326646, study PRJNA326480) | marine metagenome | isolation source: seawater | place: Pacific Ocean: South West | collected 2011
CAATAGTTTTGATTGATGAGTTCTTTAATTTTTTTGTTATTGTTTTTTTTTTCTGATAACACTGAACTTGTTGGTTTTACGATATATTTAAATACAATATCTTGACCAGATGAAATACCACCAAGTATTCCACCAGCGTGATTACTATCAAAATTAATTTTTTTATTTTTATAGCTCATTTGATCAGAGGCATTAGTGCCATCTAGTTCAATCAACTTAAATCCAGATCCAAATTCGATACCTTTAACAGCATTGATACTCATTATTGCCTTTGAAAGTTCAGAGTCTAATTTTTGATATATTGGCTCTCCAACGCCAACTGGACAATTTTTTACTCTAACTTCAATTATTGCCCCTAACGAAGAACCTTTTTTTCTATGAGATAAGATTAAATTTTCCCAGGTATTAATTATTGATTTATTGGGTGAGAAAAAAGGATTTTTATTTATTAAGCTTTCATTCCATTTATCACTATTTATCTTTTCTTCTCCAATTTGAATAACAGCACTTGTAACCTTGATTTTTTTTTTTGTTATTTTATTTAATAATATCTCAGCTAGTGCGCCAGCAGCAACTCTCATAGCTGTTTCCCTAGCGCTTGATCTTCCTCCACCCCTAAAGTCATAGTTTTTATACTTCATGTGGTAAGTAAAATCAGCATGACCAGGTCTAAATTTATCCTTTATATTCGAGTAGTCCTTACTTCTTTGATCCTCGTTAAATATAATTAATGAAATAGGTGATCCAGTACTTTTTCCATTAAAAACACCTGATAGAATTCTAACAATGTCTTTTTCTTTTCTTTGCGTAGTGAACTTTGATTGACCAGGTTTTCTTAAGTTTAATTTAGATTGAATGAATTTTAAATCTATGGGAATATTTGCTGGAAAACCATCTACTACACATCCTATAGCTTCACCATGACTCTCTCCCCATGTGGTAAATTTAAGTAAGTTTCCAAAAGAATTATGCGACATTGGTAATTTTATCTATTTATCATTAAATTCATTTAACAAATTAGCAACACCCTCAGCTTCATCCACAGCTACCATACCAACTGTATGATATCCACAATCAACGTGATGAATTTCACCAGTTACGCCAGATGAAAGATCACTTAACAAATAAGCTCCCGTATTACCAACATCTTCTAAGGTAACATTCCTTTTTAAAGGTGAATTTAATTCATTCCATTTAAGTATAAATCTAAAATCACCAATACCAGAGGCAGCTAAAGTTTTAATTGGTCCTGCTGAAATAGCATTAACTCTAATATTTTTATCACCCATATCAACAGACAAATATTTAACTGAAGCTTCCAAAGCTGATTTTGCAACACCCATAACATTATAATGTGGCATAACTTGTTCAGCTCCGTAGTAAGTTAAAGTCAAAATACTTCCACCTTCACCCATTAAATCATAGCAATTTTTACAGGACTCTGTGAAAGAATAACAAGATATATTCAAACTATTTAAAAAATTATCTTTAGTGGTATTGACATATTTTCCTCTTAATTCATTTTTGTCTGCAAATGCAACTGCGTGTACAAAAAAATCTAATTTCCCCCATTTTTCTTTTATTTTTTTGAATGCATCTTCGATTGCACCGTCTTCACTAACGTCACATTGAATAAGTAAATTAGAGTTAACAGACTTGGCTAGAGGCTCAATTCTTTTTAAAAGTATATCATTTTGATAAGTGAAAGCTAAGTCTGCCCCAAATTTAGCGCATTGTTGAGCAATTCCCCATGCTATAGACTTGTCGTTTGCAACGCCCATAATCAGCCCTTTTTTATTTTTTAGATCCATTTTAATTGTAAGATAATATAATACTCATACCATGTTAGATGAAAAATTAAATCCAATTATTCAATTTAAAGAATGGTTTGAGGAGGCCAAAAATAATGAAATTAACGACCCTAATGCCATGTGTCTGTCAACTGTCTCTGAAAACGGTAAGCCACACTCAAGAATGGTCTTATTAAAAGACTTTAATGATAATGGTTTCATTTTTTATTCAAATTATGAAAGTAACAAGGCTTCAGATATCAACATAAATTCTAACGTTTGTCTTAATTTTCATTGGAAGTCTCTACTCAAACAAATAAGAGTCGAGGGAACCATAGAAAAATTATCGCCAGAAATATCAGATAAATATTATAATTCAAGACACTACTTAAGTCGCATAGGAGCTTGGGCTTCAGATCAATCAAAAATTTTAAAAAGCCGTGAAATATTAGAGAATAAAATCGAAGAATATAAAAAAAAATACCCAAATGAAAATAAAGTTCCTCGACCTCCACATTGGGGAGGGTACGTAGTTAATTACAATAGAATAGAATTTTGGGAAGATATGCCCCACAGGATTCATAAAAGAGAAGTTTTTGAACGCGTAAATAAAGATTGGAAAAAATTTACACTAAGCCCCTAAATTTTTTTAGTAAAATACTCACCCCATCTTTTCAATAGGTCAGAACTAGATGACTCTTTATGATTTCCTCCAACTCCAAATTTAAGCTCAATATTATTATCTTTTGCTGTGTCATATTCTAAGATCTTAGATGTATCTGATCGATCACCACCATTAGCAAATATAATTTTATTTTTAGGATATTTTTTCCTAATTTTTGTTAGCAAATTATTTGCACTTCCAAATTTATCATCATCAAATTCTACAGCTTCATTAACTACAGATAAATTTTCAATAACATATATCCTATGCTTTATATCCATAAAAAAATTACCTTTTTTATTTATTAACCACTGATTAGAATTTACTCCCACAACTAGATAATCTGAAAAATTAAGACACTCTTTCATCATCATTATATGCCCAGGGTGTATTGGATCAAATCCACCTGAAACTATCCCAATAATTTTATTTTCCATTAGTAATAGAATCTAAATAAGCCTTAAGTTTTTTATGTTCTAAAGAGGATATATAATTAGGTGACACTTCTAAAATATCATTCCAATTCGCTAAATAATTTAAATTAACATTCATTTTTTTTATATTTTTTTTTGCACTAGGGTAAATATCATAAAAAAATACAACAAATATATCTTTAACAGTTAATTTATTTTCTCTCATTGATTTTATAAAGTGAAGTTTACTTCCTCCATCGGTAGCCATATCTTCAATAAGTACCGATTTTGAATTTTTCTTAAATTCTCCCTCTATCATCTTTCCTTTTCCAAAGCTCTTTGGTTTTTTTCTTATGTAAACCATTGGTAATTTAAGCTTTTGACAAATAAATGAAGAATAGGGTATACCAGCTGTTTCTCCACCCGCAACTATAATTTTATTTTTATATCTTTTTTTAATTTGCTTAGACATTTCATTGATTATTAAGTCTCTTTCTTTTGGATAAGAAACTAATTTTCTACAATCAACATATACAGGACTTTTTTTTCCGGAAGTTAGTGTAAATTGTTTTTTGAAATTTATATTTACACACCCTATTTTAAGCAATAGGTTTGCTATTTTTTGTCTAGAATTTTTGATTTTGACTTTCGACATTTCTCAGAACAATACTTAACATCATTCCAAACTTTTTCCCATTTTTTTCTCCAATTAAATGGTCTTTGACAAACGATGCAAATTTTATAAAGATTTTTATTCAGTTAGGTAATTTTTTCTATCTCTTCATCTTGTAAATTACCATTAATAATTACCAGAGGACAAAGTAATGAACTTGACTTTTCATAAATTAATTTATCAATCAAAGGACCAGGCTTACCAATGTCATTGCTTGTGGCCAATACTATAGTTGAATTTGAAGAATATTTATTCAAAAAAGAGATAAAATCATCTATATCGTTTATTTTAAAAATTTCCGCACCAGCTTTAATCTTAGATTTTTTATGAATATATTCATGTACCTCTTTATGTTTTAATTTTTCATTATTTAATTGATCTTTATCTAAAATTTTTTCAGTTGAGGTGGTTAACATCATTCCCTCACTAATGCTCTCAATAAAACTAATAGTAATAATATTTGATTTAGTTAATTTTGCCCTTTTCATTGCAAATTTAACAGCTGTCCACATTTCTCGACTTTGATCAATTACAATAAAATAATTTCTATTTGTTTTTTTTTTCATTTTTTTCTAAAAATTAAATTCGATATTAAGCTAAAAATCATTGAAAAAATAATTAATATAAAAACATAATAAAAAGACTGTTGATACAAAAGATTTTCAAGTTTGTTAGAGAAACCTTTCTTTTCTATTGTTAATTTTTTAAAGTCTGAAGAAATGACCCTATTATTTGATATTTCATATAAATGCATCCCTATCTCACCAGCTGGAATATTATCTGGGATTTTAAATTTTTTAAAAAATAAACTCCCATCTGCGTTATCTAATTCCTCTTCGTAATATAAACCTTTAGATTTTAAGGCTATTCTAATTTTATATAATTCTTCAGAATAATTTTTAACCAAGTTATGTCTTTCAGTAATCAAGGGTAATAAAAAAATCTCATTTAATGAAATCTTTGGTGTGGAAAAAATAGCAAAAAAACTTGGAATATTCTCAAGGTTAACTGTTTTGCTAGACCAAAATATACCCTCTTTTATTTTACTAGTTAGTTTGGCATCATTTTTTTCTCCTTCAAATATTATTATAATATTTCTCTCAGACTCTTTTTTCCCAAAAAGTAATAATTCCTCACCAAGAAAATTAGATTGAATCTCAATATTAAACTTATCTAGTGTGAAGTTTGTTGAGTTTGCAACTTCGCTAATTAGAATAGTTATTAATAATAAATACTTAGACATACTCAATGTTATATAAATCAATAGGTGTTTTAAATAAATCATAGATCAAGAAAGAAGCAATTATCATCAATAAAACACCAAATAAAACTTTTAAATTTTCTTGGTCAAATCTATCAATCAACCTAGATGCAATAGCTGCACCAATGGAACTACTTATAATTAAAAAAACAGCCAAAATGAAATCTATGTTTTGATTGATATATATTTGAAGAAAGAGGGAGATGAAAGCAACAACTGTTATATTAAATAAAGAAGTTCCAATAACAGATATTGTTTTCATTCCTAAAAGATAAATCATACAAGGTATTAAGATAAAACCTCCTCCAATTCCTGTTAGTCCGGTTAATACACCTATTAAATATCCAATAGTTAATGGTGCCAAAATACTGATGTATAGTTTTGATTTTCTGTATTTAACTTTAAGAGGAAGTCCGTGGATCCAAGAGTGTTGATGAAGTTTGAGTCTTTTATTTTTGTAAATAAAATTCACCTTGGCAGTTTCATATAGAATATAAACAGCTGTTCCAAAGAGAAGAACAACATAAATTGTATTTAAATAGTTATCAATTAAACCTATTGTTTTAAGTGAATTAAGTAATAATACTCCAGTCAACGTACCAAATATTCCTCCAATTATCATTGTGATGCCCATTTGATAATCTATATTTCTTTTTTGGTAGTGACTAAGAACACCAGTAGATGTTGAGGCAAAAACTTGAACAGTTGTGGTTCCCACAGCAACAGCGGGAGGTATTCCAACTAAAATTAAAAGTGGAGAGGATATAAAACCTCCTCCAATACCAAAAAGTCCTGAAATAAATCCTATTCCTATTCCCAATGAAATTAATAAATAAATATTAATGGAAATTTCTGCAATGGGGAGGTAAAAGTTCATTTATAATAAAAATATTAGTAATATAACTTATATACCAAATTAATGATTAATTACACTTTAGCATTTGCATGTTCAAAAGATGGATTCATAGCAAGGCACTCAAAAGATAATCCATTTGAGTGGACATCTCAAGATGATCAAAATCACCTAAAAGATTTGATAAATAAGCATGAGTGGCAAGTTATGGGTAGACTCACTCATGAGCTTAACCCAAATACAACTAGAAAAAGAATTGTGTTCTCTCGTAAATTTAATGAAATCATACAAATTAATGAACAGGTTAAAAATCAATTTTTTTTTAACCCAGATATAAATCAGTGGTATGAATTTGAGAAAATATGCAGTGAGAGTGCTTTAATCTTAGGGGGTACAAAAGTACATGACTTTTTTTTGTATGCCGAATTAATTGATAAAATTTTTATTACTGTGGAGCCATTAATTTTCGAAAAAGGTGTACCTGCTTTTTCTTATATTAATTTTTATGATCTTATCCCTTTTTTGAAAGAAAGAGGTTTTGGTTATAGTGAAAATATTTTAAACACAGAAGGAACAAAATTAATGATTTTTGATAAGATTAACTAAATAATTATAGTCATATACATCATTAACATTAAAAAACTCTGTCTCATTTTTTTTTGATATTTCTAAAAAATCAAATCCAACCTCTTCAGCAAATTTCATTATTTTATATCCATCATTTTCCCTAAGGATTTTATCCAAATGACTGAAGCAATCTAAAGACCAAAAAGAAAACATTGGTTCGATTTTATTATTTATCTTAGATATAAAAGCTTTAACTTTGATTTTTTTTTGTGCATAAAATAAATCAATCAGATCTGTATTAATTATTGGTGCATCTGTTGGAAATATTGCAAACCAAGCACTCTTATAAGTTTCTTTATAATAATACATAACACTGTGAAGCCCTGCCAAAGGACCTTTATAACCCTTAATTTCATCCTCAATAATTTTTAAGTCAAGGTACTTATATTTCTCAAAGTCTTTATTCGCGTTAATACAAATTAATGATGTTTTTTCTTTTAAACTGTTAACTATATTTTCTATAAAATTTATCTCTTTTATTTTTAAAAAACTTTTGTTTTGATTATTCATCCTCGAGGATTTGCCACCTGTTAAGACAACACAAATTAATTTTTCATCCATTAATAAACCTAAAATTTCCAGATAATATACTAAGTCTTTTACCACGCAGCCTACCAATCATTGTTAAATCTTTTTTTCTTGCTATTTCAACTGCCCATGATGTAAACCCAGATCTTGATAGAAGAACAGGGATTCTCATTTTAATACATTTTAAAACCATCTCGCTTGTTAGTCTTCCAGTGGTATAAAAAATCATATTTTCAGGATTCAGATTTTTTTGAAGAATGAGACCAGCTATTTTATCTACAGCATTGTGTCTTCCCACGTCTTCAAAGTAATAAAGGGGTTTATCTTCTTGGCAAAGAACACATCCATGAATAGCCCCAACTTTTAGATATAGGCTAGGTTCTAAATTAATTTTTTTGGATAAGATCATTAATTGGTTATGAGTAATCTTTATTTTTTTATTTAATTTTAAAGAAGATACCTCGTCATAAAGATCACCAAAAACTGTTCCTTGTGCACATCCAGAAGTATTAATTTTCTTTTTTAATTTTTTTTCATAATTTGTTTTATTTTTAGTTCTTACAACAATAGTTTTTAAATCTTTATGAAATTCTACATTCATTACTTCATCATAATTTTTTAACATTCCTTGATTGAATAAATAGCCAATAGAGAGATATTCTGGATAATCTCCAATAGTCATCATAGTAACTATTTCTTGATTATTGAGATAAAGGGTTAGAGGTTTTTCTTCTATTATTGGTATATCAATCACTTCTCCATTTTCATTTATAGCTTTTTTAAACTTAAAAAGAGATTTGTTATTGATATTAGGTTTAATTAAAAAATCTGTCATATTTTTTAAGATTGTATTATGGTGAAGGGGTGAAAACAATAGCAGTTATTGGTTGGAAAAATAGTGGTAAGACCACTTTGGTATCAAATTTAGTTAATTATTTTTCATCAAATATTAATATTAATGTTGGAGTTATTAAACACGCCCACCATAGTTTTGATATTGATAAACCAAATACAGATAGTTATAAAATAAGAAAATCTGGTGCATATAAAACGATTATTATTTCAGAAAAAAGATTAGCTTATATTGAAGAAAGAAAAGATAGCACTCTAGACCTAAACCAACTTATTGACTTAAATAAAGGCTGTGATTTGTTAATTTTTGAGGGCTTTAAAAAGATTAAAGAATTAAAAAAAATTGAAGTAAGTTTAAAAAAAAATGATCATGAAAACTTATATCACTCAATAGATAATGTTAAATTGCTAGTTACTGATGATGATAAAAATCATCCAATTAAATCATTTAAACATAATCAAATAGAATTAATCGCTGAAGAAATACTCAATGGCTAAAAATAAACTAATTTCAATCAAAAAAGCCATTAAATTGGTATTAAAAGAAAAAAAGAAAATTACAAAAATTCAAAAGATAAACTTAAAAGAATCACTAGGAAAAATAAGTGCTAAAGACTTGGTTTCTCCAATAGATTTACCTTCACTAGATATTGCAGGTTTAGATGGATATGTTGTTAGTGGTAAAAATAAAGAATTTTTTGCTGTCTCAAAAAAAATGATTTTACCAGGTAAAAACGAAAATAAGCTTAACTTGAGTTATGCTTATAAGATAAATACCGGTTCAATAATTCCTAAGGGTTTCAAAAATTTTATTTCAATTGAAAACGCTTTTGTCGAGAAAAATATACTTCACATTAAAAAGTCAAAAATTTCTAATAAAGATATCAAAAAAAAGTCAGAGGATTTAAAAAAAGGAACAATTGTACTTCAGAAAAATGAAAAAATTAATTTTCTTAAATTAACTCTATTATCCTCAGTTGGAATTAAAAAGCTAAGTGTTTATAAACCTTTAAAAATTGGAATAGTATCAACAGGAAATGAAATTGTACCAATTGCTAATAGAAAAAAAAGTTATCAAACTTACGACTCAAATAAAATGCAAATTATGAATTATTTAAAATATTTAAATGTTGAAATAAAAGATCTAGGGATATTGAAAGATAAAAAAAAGAAAATCGAGGATTTTTTCACACTTAATCACAAAGAATTTGATGTAATCATAAGCTCTGGTGGATCTTCATTTAGTTCCGGAGATCTTATTTCTTCTTTTTTAAAAAAAAATTCAAAGGTTTTTTTTGAATATTTGCGTATTCAACCTGGTAGGCCAATGATATTTTCAAAATACAAATCTGCGCATATTTTTTCTTTACCAGGAAATCCGCTTGCTGTATTTATCAATTTAATTTTAATAGTTTCTCAATTTCTAATAAATTCTAAAAAAGAAAATCCTATCAAATATGAACATATAAAAGCATCATTTAATGAATATAAAAGAAAAGATATTACTAAATTTTACCGGGTAAAAATTAAGAACGGTAAAGCTTATGCCCATAATACCAAAGGTTCTGCAAAACTTATATCAATTGCAGAATGTGACGGCTTGTTAGTTGTAAAAGAAGGTGTAGATAAAATAATCAAAAATAAAATATACGAATTTATTAAATTTGAATTTTAATTTTTATTATTTTATTTTTAGTTTTTACAAAAATTAATTTATAGCTATTTTCTTCACAAAAATTTTTAAAATCAAATTTTGACAACGGATCATCACTTTCAATAATTAAAAAATCCTTTTCTTTCAACTTTTTAATGTATTTTGCAGCCTTAAGTACTGGAATTGGACATTCGAACCCTTTGGTATCTAGATAATGTTCCATTTATGTATATATTTATTTTAATATTTAATGGAAATAAAGAACTTAGAAATAATTTTAGCCCTAGATAGTGAGAAACATTTCAATAGAGCTGCTGAAAAATTGAATATTTCTCAGCCAGCCCTTTCGATGAAGTTAAAATCTCTAGAAAATGAAATTGGTGTTAAGCTTGTAAAAAGAGGTAAAAATTATATTGGTCTAACTTCTGAAGGAGAGGTTTTAAAAGAAAGATTTAAAAGTATTGTTAAAGAATATTCAAATATAAAACAATTAAGTTCAGAGCTTAAGAATAATTTAACTGGAAATTTGCGAATAGGTGTAATTCCCACAGCTTTACTTGATGTTTCATTTTTGCTGAATAATTTTGTAAAAAAATTCAAAAATGTAAAATTAGAGGTCTTTTCAATGTCATCTAATGAAATTGATAGAAATTTACATGACTTTAAATTGGATTTAGGAATTAGTTATCTTGAAAATGAGCCAATTTTAGGTGTAGAAAAAATACCGCTTTACAAAGAAACGTATTACTTAATATCAAAAAATAAAAATCTCAAAGATCTAAAAAAAATTAAATGGCATGAGTGTGGTAGCTTAGATTTATGTTTAATATCAAAAGAAAATCAATTTAGAAGAATTTTGGACTCAATATTTAAAGAAAATAACATTAATCCAAATGTTCTCATTGAGTCAAATTCACTTACTCACATTTATTCTCACGTTAATACTTCAAATTTATCTACTATAATGCCTTTTATATTCACTCATTCCTTTAACTATGATGATGGAACTAATTTCATTAAACTAGTTTCACCTGAAATTTCTCATAATATCGGTATTGTTCATATTGGTGAAGAGGGACCATCTCCGATAAAAGATAATTTCTTAAAATATCTTAAAAACTTTGATAAGTAATCCTTATCAATTAATCATCTATTGATTATTGATTCTTAATAAATTATTTATAAATTACCAATATATGCAGGATATTTCAAAAAAGATTCACCCAGGTTCTGGAAGAAGAAAAGCATTAGAATTTAATAAGGGTAGGCAAAGTAATGACAGTGCTATTCAGGATCTGAAAGACTTAATTCCGAATGATTTTTTCCGTCAAAGAGATTTGTTAATTGAAAACCTCCATCTTATTCAAGATAAATTCAAGTGTTTAAAACCAAAACACCTTACAGCTCTGGCTGAATTATCAAATTTACCGTTGACAGAAGTCTACGAAGTGGCTTCTTTTTATGCGCATTTTGATATTTACAAAGATGACGATTTAGAACCTCCACAGACTACTATTCGTGTATGCGATAGTATCACTTGTGAGATGAATGGATGCAAATCTCTAGAAAAAAAACTAAAAGACAACCTATCTGAAAATGTAAGAGTAGTTAGAGCTCCCTGTATGGGTAGGTGTCATCAAGCTCCAGTTGTTGAGGTTGGAAAAAAACACTTTGGTAAAGCTAGTTTAGAAATAGTTGAAGATGCTTTGAACAAAAATGATACAAAGCCAGTAATTCCTAATTTTAAAAATTTTGAACAATACTTGAATGAGGGTGGATATAAAATTTTAAAGGATTGTTTAAATGGTAAAAAAGATCCAATGAATTTAATTAATGAAATGGAACAATCCGGTTTAAGAGGTTTAGGGGGAGCGGGTTTTCCAACAGGAAAAAAATGGAGATTTGTCCGGGCAGAAAAAAAACCAAGATTAATGGCAATCAATGGCGATGAAGGAGAACCAGGCACATTTAAAGATCATCATTATCTTTCAAGAGATCCACACAGATTTTTAGAAGGTATGCTAATTGCAGCATGGGTTGTAGAAGCAACAGATGTATATATTTATATGAGGGATGAATATCCAGATGTAATAAAATTCTTAAAAAAAGAAATAAAAATTCTAGAAGATAATATAAAAAATATTACTACTAGAATACATTTTAGAAGAGGAGCAGGTGCTTATATTTGTGGTGAAGAGTCATCTATGTTAGAGAGCATTGAGGGTAAAAGAGGTTTGCCAAGACATAAACCTCCTTTCCCCTCTCAAGTAGGATTATTTGGTAGACCTACTTTAATTCATAATGTTGAAACTGTTTTTTGGGTAAGAGAGATTTTAGAAAAGGGTGCTGTTTGGTTTAGTAGCCATGGCCTCAATGGAAGGAAAGGACTCAGAACTTTTTCAGTTTCTGGAAGAGTGAAAAATCCTGGTGTAAAACTTGCTCCTGCTGGAATAACTATTAAACAGCTTATTAATGAATATTGTGGCGGTATTGAGGATGGTCACACATTTAAAGCTTATTTACCAGGTGGTGCGTCAGGTGGTATTTTACCTGCAAAATTAGATAACATCCCTCTAGACTTTGACACTCTCCAAGAGCATGGATGTTTTATTGGGTCTGCTGCGGTTGTTGTACTTTCAGACAAAGATAATATGTCAGAAATAGCAAAAAATTTGATGTTTTTCTTTCATGATGAAAGCTGTGGTCAATGTACTCCCTGTAGAAATGGGACTGATAAAGCATTAAAGCTAATGAATGAGTCTTCCTGGGATGTAGAATTATTAAAAGAGCTTTCATCTGCAATGATGGATGCATCTATTTGTGGTCTCGGTCAAGCTGCGCCAAATCCTATGTTGTCGGTTATCAAACACTTCTCAGAGGAGGTAACAAATTAAATTGTCTGAACTAATTAATTTTAAAATTGACGGAAAAGATTATACAGCTTCAAAAGATGAATCTATTTGGGAAGTTGCAAAAAAAAATAATATAGATATTCCTCATCTTTGTCATTCTCCTGAACCAGGCTATAGATCTGATGGAAACTGTAGAGCTTGTATGGTTGAGATTAAGGGTGAAAGGACTCTTGCAGCATCTTGTATTAGAAAACCAACTGAGGGTATGGAAATATCAGTAAATTCTAAAAGAGCTGAAAAATCTCGTTCAATGGTTTTTGAATTATTAGTCTCTGATCAACCAAAAAAAGAAGTATCTCCTGATCCCACCTCAAAGTTTTGGAAGTGGTCAAATAAATTAGGTGTTACCGATAGCAGATTTCCAAGCAAAGAAAAAATAGAACTTGATAGATCTCACAAAGCAATGAGTGTTAATTTAGAGGCTTGTATTAATTGTAACCTTTGTGTTCGTGCATGCAGAGAGGTCCAAGTTAACGATGTTATTGGTATGGCTTACAGAGGTTCAACAGCAAAAGTGATATTTGATTTAGATGATCCGATGGGTAACAGTACTTGCGTTGCATGTGGTGAGTGTGTTCAAGCTTGTCCTACTGGTGCACTTATGGAATCGACACTTGTAAATGAGACCGGTCAAAGAGAAAATTATGCAGATAAAATAATTGAGAGTGTATGTCCATATTGTGGCGTTGGTTGTCAAACTGAAGTTCATGTTAAAGATGATAAAATTCTATATGTTGACGGTAAGAATGGTCCAGCAAATGAAAATAGATTATGTGTCAAAGGAAGATTTGGTTTTGACTACATTAGCCATGATGGAAGGTTAACTAAACCTCTAATAAGAAAAAAAGGTGTTCCTAAAGATGCTAATTTTGAGGTTAAAGATGCTGATATTTATGATTATTTTGAGGAAACTACTTGGGAAGTAGCATTGGAGAGGGCATCAAATGGCTTATCCTCTTTAAAAAAACAATATGGTTCAAAAAGTCTTGCTGGTTTTGGCTCAGCTAAGTGTTCAAATGAAGAAGCATATTTATTTCAAAAATTAGTTAGAGTAGGTTTTGGTTCAAATAATGTAGACCACTGTACAAGGCTTTGTCACGCATCTTCAGTTGCAGCTTTGATGGAATGC
>MDTD01128138.1_pt1 | contig 13355 bp, 16 predicted proteins | sample 811221 | NCBI WGS metagenome assembly MDTD01 (sample SAMN05326646, study PRJNA326480) | marine metagenome | isolation source: seawater | place: Pacific Ocean: South West | collected 2011
AACATATTGTTAGGGTTCCATTCTACTATATTATTTTCTTCCACCTTTGGCCACCTTAGTTTTCAATTCATTTATTTGTTCAGTGGATAGGAGTGTTAAAACTTGACGGGCTTTTTCATTGCTATAGCCATAGTATTCTTTAACAGTCTCCAAATCACTTATTTCTTCTGGTTTAAACCATTTAGAAAACCTTTTACGCTTTCTAACTATATTTATAAAAAAATCAAATTGTAGGCGGTTATCAATATGATGGTTAGCATTCATTTCATTTGCAGCAAGTACTGTATCATGAAAGTATGATAAAGATCGATTTACTATAAATGGATTATATGCCTTTTCAGTAATATCATCGATCATGATATTTTTCTTTGTGTAATTTATAGCGTTTGTAAATTCAAACGGATTCATGACGTGCGACTTTCTATCATTGTATGTAATTCGTTAACTATAGGCACTACTGTTAAATCCCACCATTTAATGAAAGCGTTATAGTCATTATCGAAGTATGATTCTTGTATAAATGTTTCTATTTGACTACATTCAAATGCCATTGATGGTTGTATTAAACTGTATGCAGATAACAACTCACACATCGCAAGTTGATTAACGAATTGATTTATCATTTCCATTTCAACCATTTATATTATAACCTTTTTTACTGTATTTGTAAACATTTTTTTAATCTTTAAATATATTATTTGTTACTTTTTCTGCTAAAGCCATTCCCATAGTCCAGCCTAGATGACCTGCACCGCTGTTTACCCATACGCCTTTAGTCTTTGTTATTATCGGCATCATATTAGGTGTCATTGGTCTTAAGCATGCCCAAGTATCTGGTTCATTATCATCTACAAAAGTATTTTGTCTCACCCATTTTCTTAATGGTTCTATTCTTTCAACTCTTACATCATGATTCCAACCTGCCAACTCTGCAGTACCTGCAACTCTAAATACACCATTAGAGAAAGGTGACGCTACAATCTTTGCATCGTCATCAAGTACTGAAGTTGTAGGCATATCCTGTTCGTGATGATATGTTACTGAGTAACCTTTTATTGGATATATATTGAGATGAGGTAACAAAAAAGGTGTGTAAGCACCAGCACATATAACTACTTCATCAAATTCTTTTTTTAATTCACTTATAGTTTTTGCGTAATCTCTTCTACCAGAAAGGTATTTCATTTCTTTATTTGCAACAATCTTATTTACTTGTATTCTGTAATCAAAATTATGGTAAAGATAGTTTGATAACTGTCTACAAAAAGTATGTATGTCACCAACTGAATCACCTTTGGTAAAGGTTGCACCAATAATTTCTTTTGTTTTAATTTTATATTTTAATAAATTACCTTTCTTAATTACGCGACCCCAACCCGTATCTTTAAATCTTTCTAGAGTTTTTTGCGCTTTATACCAAGATTTTTTATTTTTGTATATGTGTAATATTCCACAATCTTTCTGGTTAAAATCTACACCTAATTCTTTAATAAGTTTTTTATATAACCTTCTTGATCTCAAACTCCATTCAATAGTTTTGCGAGTATTATAATCATATGAGTTTGTTATTGTTGCACCAATAAAACCTACTACCCATCTAAACTTTTCCCACGACCAAACATCATTTCGAAATGCAAGTGGAGCATCTTTTTTTGACATCCACTTTATACCTTTTATCAAATTGCTATATGTGTTCCAAGTTTCTGCATTACAAACAGAAAGTTGACCACCGTTAGCATAACTACATTGTTCTGCTATGCCTTCAGGATCAAAAAGTCTTATCTTATAATCTCTTTGAGCTAAAAAATATGCAGTCGTTACTCCTGCAATACCTCCACCTACTATTGCTACGCTTTTCTTACCGACCAATTTTCTACTCCACCGATATAATTTTCATAATCAAGTTCAGAACATACGTGCTCATAAGTTAATTCATTAGTAGGTATCTTATTTATGTGTGTATTGTTCCAGTAAAGCTGTGGTACAGTACGGTGTCCTTTTTGTTTTAAGAAATCTTTTGCAAACAAGTCATGACTTATATTTATTTCTCTAAAGTCAAAGTCCCATTCGACTAATTTCTTTTTTAAGAGTTTACAATAACCGCAATCTTCTTGAGTATATAAAGTTAATTTAACTGAATTGAACATCTGACATTACCTCCGTTAAACACGCCACTACATTAAGTTCATGATCTGCAACAAATGCATTTCTATATTGATAGTTTGCTAGTATCAAAACAAGCTGTGGTATAGATTGAGGCGTTACTTTATCTTGCATTCTATCGTATACTGCTCTGAAAATTGCACTAGCATCTGTATCTATATTATTTACTACCCAATTTCTCATCTTTTTGAAATCTTTATTTTTTAAATGAGAGAAAAGATCATCATAGTTTTTATCATTAAGTGATTGTACAATTCCCATGTCAATAATATCATTGACTGAATATCTTTGTAGTTCATTTAATACTCTACGCCAATCAGGAGCAAACTTCATAATAAGTTCAGCAACGGCAGCTTCGCCATACTTAATATTTTCTTTTGTAAGTATAGACATACATTTTTCCATGAATGCAGTGCAAAGCTCAGCCATATCTTTTTTGCTAGTGTTAAACTCATATACACCACATCTAGAATGTAATGGTTCAATGATTCGATTTTTAAAGTTACAAGTTAGTATGAATCTGCAGTTGTTTGCAAACTCTTCAATAAATCCACGAAGCGCTGGCTGAGTGGATTGCGGATTAAGATAATCCGCTTCATCTAGTATTACAACTTTATAGTTAGCTTGTAACGAAACTGAGGAAGCAAATTGCTTTATTTTATTTCTTAACGTATCAATGTTACCTTCTTCTGAACCATTGATTAGAATAAAGTCGCAGCCGAGCTCTGCGCATAGAGCTCGGGCTACTGTCGTTTTACCTAAACCTGCCGTGCCGGTTAATAACATATTAGGGAGTTCACCCGACTCGACAATTTTAAGGAAGGTATCTTTTAATCGTTTAGGTAAAACAATCTCATTAATTGTTTTTGGCCTGTACTTTTCGACCCATAGAAACTGATCTGACATTATTTTTTATCTTCTGGTTTCTTTTCTGCACTCTCATCTTTCATTGCATCTTCCTGTTGTATTGCTTCACTTATCTGAATTATTTGAATGCATTGGTCTCTAAGTCCGCCGATGGTAGAAAGCTCTTCGCCTTTAAAACCACCTCTTTGAGTTACAGCATCAATAACTGCTACTGTACTTCTACTTGCCTTGTTTGCAAGGTCTTTTAATTGAGTAATATTATCTGACATGTCATGCTCCATAAGTTGACGATTTCTCAAGCGCAATCCAGTATTTTAAGTTATCCATACTAAACTGCGTTACTAATTTAGAAGATATTTGTACATCATAATCACCCGGAAGTAATTTTAGATTTGAAATATCTATAATAAAGTTAAAAACAGCGTCCTGTTTAAACTCACCATCTATATCAATAGAAAAAGCATTAGACGTTGCGTTTTGATTTTCAACCACCGAAAGGCTTAGTACGCCATCTTTTGCTGTTATTGATAATTCTTTATGACCAAGAGTCGATGCTGCTTTCTTTAACTTGTTAAGTGTATCGTTATCAAGTTTAAACTTAACATCTGCCTCTGGTATTATAATATCTTTTGCTGGTGCCGTCAAAGTCTCTGGTGCTGAATAAAAATATTTCACATTTGATCTTCCACTTTCGTCTGATACAATAACATAATCATCTTGAAAGTTGAGTGTTGGTCCTTGCACCAGACCCATAACACCAATAAATTCATTTAAATCGTATATTCCAATGTCTTTTGGAAATGATTCAGCAATATCAGCAGTTGCGACAACAGCTCGAGCTTCGCTTATAGTTTTAAGCGTGTTGCCTGTTTTGATTAACATGTTCTGATTTATTGCTGAAAAGTTTCGAAGTATATCGAGAGTAGTATCACTTAATTGCATAATAAACCTTCCTTTTCAATTGTTAATAATATAATACCATACTTTTCATATAATGTACACCATTAAATTTTTATTTTAGAGAAATTTCTTTCTTTTGTAAATTCTATTTTAGATTCAAACTTACCATCTAATATATCACCTTTGTGAGATATAATGAAAGTATTACTATCTTTATCTAAAGTATATAAAATCTTTAATAAATTTTCTATACCATCGTGATCAAGTGATGAATCAAAGGTTTCATCTAGTAATAATAAGTTTGTAGCTACAGAATTTTTCATCTTTGCTATCTGTCTCCAAGTAAATAATAAAGATAAATCAATTCTTTGTTTTTCTCCTTCACTAAAAGAGTCATAAGTAAAATCGTCTCTGTGTCTTGACCTTATAGTTTCATTAAACTCTTCATCTAGATTAAACGACACAAAAAAATCTAACACCTGTAGGTATTGATTAACAAGTTTATTAATTACTGGCAAGTATTGTTTTATAATCTTAGTTTTAATACCAGTGTCTCTTAACATTTCTGCTATCACACCATTATAACTGTGTTGTTCATTTACTTTTAATTTTTCTTCAAACAGTGATTCTTTATCACTGTTCATTCTTTCTAAATCTTTTCTGGCTCCAGTTAAATCTGCCGCAACTTCGCTTTCTAAATATTTTTGTAACTCGTCATTACTGCCGTTTAGTGATACTATCTCTCTATTATTTGCATTCATAGTATCAGTTTTTTCTTTTATGTCTTTTATAATATTTTCTAGATTTAATATTTTAGTTTCAATCTCTGCGCTATTGTTTTCAGCCATCTGTAAATTTGTTTGTGCTTGATATGCTTCATTTTTAGTTTCAAATATAAGCTTATCTTTATTTTGAATAGTTTGATCACATGTAGGACATACATCATTTTTTTCTAGAAACATACCGCGTTTTGCGATACTTTTCATTTCTTGTTTTACTTCTGCAGCCTGAGCAATAGCACTATTCTTTTCTTCTTGTAAACTTTTTAATTCATCAATTGCAGTACTATTTTCAAGTTCTTTACTTATATTGTTATTCTCGTCTTGCAGTTTCTTTATTTTTTCTCTACCTTTTTTAATTTGTTTTTCATACTTATTTTTATTTTCTTCTGTGACTGCTGCAATATCTCTTATATATTTTGTTTGTTGTTCTATTTTGCTTTTAATTATATCAGTTTCACTGTTTATTCTGTTTGTGTTTTCTTTTAATACAGAGTTTCTTTCTCTTAATATCATATTCATTTTAGAAAAGATATTAATATCCAGAAGATCCTCAATAACATTCCTACGATTACCAGCATTTAGTTGCATAAAAGGTATAAATGATGAACTACCTAACACTACTACTTGATGGAAACTCTTATGATTGAGTTTCAGAATATTTTGTTCGAGAATCTTCTGGTATTCCATTGCGTGTGACGATTGATTAATCATTCTATCGTCTTTCCATATTTCAAATATATTTGGTTTTATCCCTCTTAATATTCTAAAGTTTGCTTTACCAATGCTAAACTCTACTTCAACAACTGCTTGTTTTTGATTTATTGAATTTACCAGTTGACCTTTACTAATCTTGCGGTGTGGTTTACCAAACAACGCAAACGATATGGCATCAAGCATAGTTGATTTACCTGCGCCATTGTGTCCAACAACAAGTGTTGATTTACTTTTATTAAGTGGTATTTCTGTAAAATAATTACCTGATGATAAAAAGTTTTTATATTTAATAGATTTAAAAATTATCATGCTATTTCAAGTGCCTGCGCTTCTGTCATTAATTCTCTCATTTGAATCTTAATCTTATCTTTATCTAAATCAGTATCAACAGCTTCAATGTAAGAATCAACTATTTCTGTTGTGTCTTCAAAATTCATATCTTCATCATCAACATTTGAACCCATAAATTCATTAAAGTTCTCTGCTATTTTTAATTCATATATGTCTTGATTTTGTATGCGATCTATAAATCTATCAAAGGTAAAGGGATCAGTTTTTTCAGCAACTACCACTTTTACAAACTTCTTGGATAAATTTATATTATAATTATTATAATCCATTTCTTTATCATTGTACACAATTTTTTCAAACAATGTATAATTATTTCTTATTTTTTCTATTTCTCTTGTTTCAGTATCAAGTATATGAAAGTACTTAGGATCATGAGCATCTGACCAAAAAAACTCCATAGGGTTACCAAGATACCAAATGTTGCCTTGTTGTGATGCGGTATGAAAATGACCGGATATTACTTGTTCGAACTTAGAAAAAAGCTTTGCGTCCATTCCATGCGTGCTTTTTATTCCAAGTGCAAATTCAAAACCATTTAATTCTAGATGAGCACCTAACCAGTCTGCTTTACAATCTTTTATAAAGTTCATAGACTGCTGATAATTATCAGGACATATCCACGGCAGTAAACCCATACTTAGTGAACCGTATTGCATGACTGTAGGTTCCATAATAATGTGAACTTCATTCATGTAGTGTCCTAAGCATTCTTTTAATGCATTAAGTTCATTTGTATTTTTATAATAAGTATCATGATTTCCGGGTATAATATCCATAGTCATGTTGTTTTTTCTTAACTGATCAAGAAACACTCTACGATTTTGATTTAATGCTTTAAAGTTGACAAACTTACGATGATCGTAATAATCACCTAAATGAACTATTTGTTTTACGCCGCGCTTTTCGCATTCCGGAAAAAATATGTTTGTATAAAAATCTTCTGCATTATCTAAAAATACTTCAGAAGAGTTTCTAATACCACAATGGGTATCACATAATATGGCTATCTTCATTGCATAAACTCTGTTAAGTCTGAATCTGCAATTTTTACTTTACGTTTCTTTCTTTCTTTTTTTACTAACTCTTTCATTTCGTTGTCTGTTGTCCTTACTCTTTCAATTCTATCTCTTAATGTATCTACAAAAAATGAAGCTTGAGTAGCAGCTACTTGCTCTGAACCTACATCAACAAAACTTTCAACTCCTGATTTTGTAAGATACTTAAGTTTTATTTCTTGCTGTTTCTTCTCTTTAGTTATTCTACGTAAAAATGCATACCATGTTATTTGCGTAAAGTATGCAAATGCATTCGGTTTTCCTGTTCTTGTTGCAGCTTCTAGATTGTAATTACCAATTGCTTTTAAACAATTTTCGACTGCATCCATTACCATCTCTTCACGATATGTATATCTTATAAAGTTAGCTTTGTGCGATAATCCTTCAGCAATTCTTAAAAAACATTGTGCTATATAATCCGGAACTTTAGGTATTTCTGTTTTTTTGCTTCTTGCTGCTTCTACTTTTTCTACGTAACTGACAACAGCCGTAGAGAAATCAGAATTGTTGACATAATGAATGCTTTTTTTACGTGCCATTTTTTCACCTTTTAATAATATTATACACTATTTTGTGTAAAAGTACATAGTTAATTTTTTCTCTTAGTAACAAAAAAAATTGTTTACAAAACATAAAAAATGTGATAAAATAGTATTATATACTGGGAGGGAAGGATATACCCTTTTAGTGTACAGTTTTAGGGCGAGGCTTGAACTTTATCACATTATCATTATCTGAATCATTACTATATATTTGTTCTTCTGGCATTTGCTTTCCATACTTTTCTGCCAGAAAGTCTTCCATTTCTTCGTCGGTTAGTTCACTTACAGCTTTTTGTATCTCATCTAAATTTTCATACGCCTTTCTTCTATTACCGTGTTTCTTAATTTCTGCGTTTATGGCTCTTATTGTTGCTTTATAATACTTTAACATGTCAGGTGAAGGATTTGCAGTTACAATAACGTGCGACGCGTTTAACGATTGTAAAGTAGCAGGATCGTCTTGAAATGATAGCCATGGTCTAAATGCAAAAAATCTAAAACCTCGAAAGTAATCTTCTACAGTTATTATCTTTAAAGCCTTTTTGATTACTATCTCATCGCTTTCTTCATTATCTGGATAACTAACTAACTCACAGACTATTTCATCGTTATTGGTAAGCTTTAAATGTTTTATATTTTCTGTCATAATTTTACTTTAAATGTTTTATGGTTAAATTTTTCTCTGCCGTAGATTCTAAGTCTTTCATCGCCATGTAGTATTCCATAATTTTTTCGTGTCTTCCAACTTATATCATCTACAATATCGTAAAGAGTCGTATCTTTGCCATCGTCTGTTTTTCTTAATCCTCTACCTATACTTTGTAATACGCGTATCTGCGATTTAGAAGGAGAAGCAAATACAATATTATGTAAGTTCCTAATATTTATACCAGTACTAAATGTGCCAAGAGATGCTACTACTATCGAATCTTTTTGTTTTTCAACTATTGCTCTTATGCCTTCTCTATCAGATGTTGCAGTCTCACCAGATACAAAAAAAATCTTGCGGCTTTCATTTGCTTTTTCTTTTATTAGATTGTATAAAGGTTTACCATGTTTATCTACATAATTATATAAAACTAATGTATTACCTTTTAGATCTAGTGTCAGGTTGCGTATAAACCTGTTTCTTCTTTGGTAGTTTACAATGTGTTGTATTTCATCTTGGTAAGTTTGTTTACCAAATGCTTTTCTTATGGCATCGTCGTATTCTAATACTATTCTTTGTATCATTAATTTTGCAAGTGTGTCATCGTCTTGTAACTGTTTCGTACTTGTAACTCGATATATTTTACCAAATAAACCTTGTAGTACTAATTCGTGTGTTAATGCGCCATCTAAAGTTCCTGTCGTACCAAATCTGTATTCAGCTTCTTTACATTTATTCATAATTAATGTCAATGATTTAGATTTGAATCCATGACACTCATCGCCAAACACAGCACCAATCTGCTCGAACCATTGATGTTGTAATCTATAAATCGATTGCCATGTGCTTATTAAAACTCTTTTATCAGTTTTTTTGTCTTTACCTGAATATATTCTGTGACAATTATTTTCTACATCAAAACCGTAATCTTTAAAGTCTGTGTATAATTGTTCTACTAAAGATGTTGTTGGTACAATTATCAATACGTTATCTTTATAATTTTCTAAATACCATCTTACTAAAACATGTATTATTAGCGACTTACCTGAACCAGTAGGTGAAAGTAATATGGCATTTTTTCTTTGTATGCCTGTTGCCACTGCGTCGAACTGATAAGGTCTTATAGTGTACGACATGTTTAGATCTTCTATGAAAGCCATTAACATGTTAACATCAACTGGATTACCAACATTAGGGCTACCATAATCACTATCTAGTATTTCAACTTCGTATTCTCTCGACTCAGCAAATTTTAATATCTGTGGAAACAAACCTGCAGGTAGCTCGCTAGTAATTTGGTTGTATAATCTTATCTTTCCGTCCCATACACGATTTTTATATGCCGGCATAAACTTATACCCTGGTACATAGAAAGAAAAAAAGTCTCTTAGTTCTGCGCTTGTGCCGCTATCGCAATCTATTTGCAAAACTGCATGATTTAATTTCCGGACTCGAATTGCTTCCATTTTATTATGTTTGATATTGTTTGATGTCGCCATTTTAAATTGTCTATAATCTCTGATAATGTTTCTAAAACAGTTTTCCAATACTGTACTTTTTCTTCTGATTTTTGTATCTCTGGATCACTATCATAATAATAATCCATCTCTCCTTTTAATATTTTTAAACCGTCAAAAGGATCTAATTCCCACCCTTTGCCTTCAATAGTTTCTTTATCCATCTTTCCGTTGTAGTAAAGCCACTTATCTTTTAATAAGTTTTTTTGTTCCATTTCTGCACGTTTTAATTCTAACTTGGCTGTCGACCAATGCTGCAGATATTTAGAATGTAATATGGGAGTTTGTCTAGATGTGTGTACTAAATCTCTATCATTAATAACACAGTCTGTTTGCCACGTTTCGTGGACTTGTTTCAAGTCAATCATAATCTCTCCAATAATATTATATATTATCTGTTACCAATCACATTCCCAGTAACAGTAAACGATTCTGTAAAAGAACCAGTAGTTGCATTCTTTTTGAGTATATCAAAATAAGTAAATCTAAACGATGCGCCAAAAGTTAAAAATGAATCTCCTCCACCTGTGGTTTGAAACTGTATATCAGTTAAAGCGACTGGTATAGCATCTCTATATTTAATTCTAATTATTGGTTGATTAGAACTGTTTAATATAGAAAGCGTTATGTCTGCTGCCGCTGGTGGTAACGCAGTTTGAAATCTTTGACTAGGATTAACATTGTCTTGATCTAGTACTCTTCTCATCCAGTCATGCATTTCAGTATATGACTTCATATCTTCGTCTAGTATTATGTTGGCAAGCATTTCATTGTATGTTAATTTATCACCTGGCATTGGAACCGCAGCTATCTTACGAAATGATAAGTCTGCAGAATTCATAATAACACCGGCATGAGTAAAATCTTGAACAAAGTAATCAAGGTTAGGATAGTTTGTTCTATCTATTATAAGTTTAAAACCGGTAGGTTGAAGATAATTGAAGTTAGTAGTTAGTGCCATTTTTACACCTACAATTTATTCCGCCACAACTTCCTTTGATTGGTTTGAACAGTAAACCGAATGATATGCCCGAAGCAATAAAGGACATGAACACAAATAAAGTTAGTAAAAAAGTTTCCATAATATTATTTATACGAAAAAAAGAGGGACTAATGTCCCTCTTTTTAAAAAGTGCTAAGAATTAAGCACCAAGAATATTATCAACTCTGAATATTCTGTAGTACTGGTTAGTCTTAACTGCGGCTAATCCATCTCTACCTGACATGTTGCCAGTATCTACAAATGGATTTGATACCATTCCGTACCTAGTTTTAAAACCAATCTTTGGCTGGAATGTATCTTCACCTACTGCTCTTACCATTGTTAATGGTACATATGGGCAATAGAAGATACCTGCGTCATATGGATTTGTACCCTTATAACCTACGTTGATGTAATCTACGTTTGCATACGGGTCGATGTATACTCTGATTCTACCATTCAATACACCAGCGAATGTATTACCTGTGTCATCAACTGTTAGTGATGCAGATAATGCAGGTGTATAGTCAAGCATACCAGCTGCGTTAAGTGCAGATGCTACGTCTGATGAGCAGATGATAAAGTTACCTTTACCTCTACGTGTCTCTTTAGCAATAACGTTAGATTCTCTTTCAATTTGGAGAATCAAACCTTTAAACTTTTCAACTGACCATCTGCCGTCTGCATCTGTTTGAATATTAAAGATACCATTTACTGCAGTGTTCTTTTGAAGTGCACCAGTTTTAGCTTGAGAGTTAATTGTTCTAATTACTTCTCTATTTATTTCTGCTAAGATTTCAGTTGACAAGATATTTGCCAATTCTGTCTCAGCATCAAGACCGTGAATCGCTTTAAGGTCTTGAGCTAATTCTAAGCTGTATTCAGCTTTTAACGCTCTTGACTTTGCAGTCACAGTTGCTTTTTCGATGGTGAAGCCCATTTCTCTGAAAGCAGTATTACCTGTACTTCCATGTGCTTCTGCTTCAGCTGTTGACATACCACCTGCGAAGATGTTTGTCAATCTTTGGTCGTCAAGGTTTGAGTCTTGACCTGCTGAGTCAATACCTCTTAAACCTGAAGCGTTATCGGAATCATGTGTTCCGCCACTATCGCCTGAAAACTGTGTTTCAGCTTCGTTAAATAGTGCTTCTCTATTTGCAGTTTTACCTCCGCCATATCTTGACTTCATGGCGAATATTAAACCAGTTGGACCTGACATTGGCTGCACACCACAGACATCATATGCCATTAAGTTTGGCATTGCACGTCTTACAAGTGCGATCAATACAGGATTCCAATTTGCTACAGAAGTTGTACTATTACTTGGAACGTCTTCTCTTAGAGTTCCCTCTTCTCTGAGAGCGATCTCTTGGTTCTCAAGAATAGCAGCAGTTACTGCTTTTCTGTGGCTGTCGGTGATTTTACCAGCAGACTCTTCATTAAGTACTGGTGCCCACTTTTCAACCAACTTATCGTAAGATGTTAAATTTTGCATAGGACCCCCTATTTTGCGGTTTTCTTGATTGCTTTTAGATACTGATCCATTGAACCTGTTACTTCTACTGGAGAATCATCTTCTTCAATTTCATCTGTACCTGTGACTTTATTAGTTTTAAAATATGATTCTTTGACTGTAGCTACTTTTTGTGCAAAAGTTTCTTGGTCTTCGTAATCAATATTATCAACTAACTTTGTAAGCTTTTCGACTTGAGTGTCTGCTAGATCTTTAGAAGCTTCTCTGATAACAGAATCCCTTCTATAATTCTCTAACTCTTCTGCCATATTGATTGCATCTTGAGTTTGCTTATTTAGTTTTTCTTCAAGATCATCAACTGTGTCTGCTAGCTCTTCAACCATGTCAGTTTTTCCTTCTGGCACTTCGATGTAGGACTCTTCAAATAAGCCTTTCAACTTACTCATAAAGTCTTCTGCAATCTCAGTTCTTAAACCATTTTGGATCGCTAACTTGTTGTCTTCCATCCAGCCTTCAACTACGTAGTTTAAATAGCTGTCAACCTTCTCTACGAGATCTGCCTTAGTAGATTCAATCTCTTCGGCAATTTCTTCGTTATACTTCTCTTCGAGTCTATCAATCTCAGCATTTACTTTTGCATTGATTGCAGTCTCAAAAATAATTTCTGCTTTCTGCTTGAAATCATCAGACAGTGTAGCTTCTTCATTGACAAGTGCTTTAAGATCATCTTTAAAATCAACTTCAACGTGAACTTGATCTTTGACTTCTTGGTCTTCTTCAGCGATTGGCTCGCCGTCAAATGCCTCAGGATCTGTGCTATTGTACATAGTCATGGCTTTCATAAGTTGTTTCTTATTCATGCCTTGCATATTTTGTACCATTGCAGCAATCATTCCTGCTTTTGTCTTTGGCATTGGATCTTTCTTAGTATTATCTGATGCGCCACCAGGAGCACTTCTTTTTGGTGCACTACCTGTTGCGTCACCTGCCTTGTCAGTGGCAGCTATTGACTGAGCTTCAGCATTCTTAGGATCGTGTTTCATTTCAGAGATTTCCTCATCATTCTCTTGGAGTTCCACGTCCTGATTTTCTATATTTTTATCAGTCATTTTTGACTCCTTATTTTGATTTTAATATTGAGAGGAAATTCTTAAACTCACGAACCTGCGTCTCATAGAGATCAGCTCGCGGAGCCTTCTTAATTTCAGTCTCCATTTTTTCAATTGTTTGTGCTTCTACAACTCCGTTATTCCAAACCCATTCAACACCCTCCATAATCCCATTAACAAAAGCTCCGGGAGCGGATGGATCTTGCACGATATCTACCGCGTTAAGAATATAGTCGTCATTGACAACCAT
>MDTD01022310.1_pt1 | contig 13354 bp, 12 predicted proteins | sample 811221 | NCBI WGS metagenome assembly MDTD01 (sample SAMN05326646, study PRJNA326480) | marine metagenome | isolation source: seawater | place: Pacific Ocean: South West | collected 2011
GGATACTTTAAATGCAAATTCTCAAGAGCAAAATGCAGAGAATATTATAGAAAGTACAGAAAAATCATTATTTGATTTAGCTGAAAGAGGTAGTTTTTCTCAATCTTTTTTAAAATTTAATCAAGCTCTAGATCAAACTATTCAGATGGCAACATTGGCAATGCAAAATGACCAGGGCATAGTCGGAATTCCAACAGGTTTAACAGACCTGGATGAAAAGTTAGGGGGATTACATAAATCAGATTTAATTATTTTAGCTGGAAGACCCTCAATGGGAAAAACTGCACTAGCAACTAACATAGCTTACAACGCCGCTCAACATCTTTTAAAAAAACAAGAAAAATCCTCTATAGCTTTTTTTTCATTAGAGATGTCCTCAGAACAATTATCTACAAGAATTTTATCTGAACAAGCAAAGATAAGGTCAGATGATATCAGAAGAGGAAAAGTAACTGAGGAAGAAATTAATAGATATATTGAAACCTCAAGAAATATTTATAACCTACCACTTTTTATTGATGAAACTCCAGCTATAACTATTGCAACATTAAGTAATAGAGCTCGAAGAATAAAGAGATTATTTGGATTAAGCTTAATTGTAGTAGATTATATTCAATTAATGAGATCAAGTATTAGCAAAAATGAAGGGAGAGTTCAGGAAATATCTGAAATTACTCAAGGTTTAAAAGCTCTCGCTAAAGAACTATCTGTTCCTGTTCTAGCTTTATCACAATTATCTAGGGCAGTTGAACAACGTGATGATAAACTACCTCAATTAGCAGATTTGAGAGAATCTGGTTCTATAGAACAAGACGCTGACGTAGTAATGTTTGTTTATAGAGAGGCTTATTACCTGGAAAGAAAACAACCTAAGTTAGGATCTATTGAACATGCTGAATGGCAATCAAAAATGAACGATGTGAATGGCCTTGCTGATATAATACTAGGTAAGCAAAGACATGGGCCAACAGGCACAATTAAAGTTGAGTTTGAGGGAATTTATACAAAATTTAAAGATTTAACCAAAAATTAAATTTAATTTTTACTTTAGTTATAAAAGAATTAAGATATATCTGAAATATCTCAATGTGGTCTTATATTTATAAAAAACTTGTAATAGATTTTTCGAAATTAACACTTTTGATAATTATGGGTGTTATCATTTTTTCATTCTACCAGTCCAAAAATTTTAATTTAGACGCTTCCTCTGATGCTCTTTTATTAGAAGGAGATAAGGACCTTAAATATTTAAGAGAAGTGAATGAAAGGTATGGGTCTAAAGACTTTTTAATTCTTACATACACGCCTGTTAACAGTTTTATTGAAAAAGAGACTATTCTAAATTTACAATTATTGAAATCTAAAATAGAAAAATTAACATGGGTAGATAGTGTAGTCACAATTATTGATGTTCCGCTTTTAAAAAGCACCGATGAAGGTTTAATGGAAAGGTTGAAAAATTACAAAACTTTAGCATATCCAGAAATAGATAGAAAAAGAGGCTTTGAGGAAATTTTAAATAGTCCAATATATAAAAATTACGTAATTAGCGAAGATGGAAAGACTTCTGGTATTGTTGTTTATCTTAAAAAAGATGAAAGGCTACAAGAATATATTAAAATTAAGGATAAATATTTTAATCAATCTTCTGAGATAGGATTGACTAAAGAAGAAAAAAGAAACTTTAAAATTTTTCTTAAAGAGTACGAAGATTATAAAAACCTTTACAATATTAGAAATCACCAGAACATAAATGAAATAAGAGATGTAATAAATAAATATGGAGAAAGTGCAAAAATTAATTTAGGTGGAATACCAATGATTGCTGACGACATGATGAGTTTCATAAAAAGTGATATAATTGTTTTTGGATTTGGAGTTTTTATTTTTATAATTTTTACTCTTTGGTTTATTTTTAGAGATATTAAATGGGTAGTAATGCCTTTGCTTGGCTGTTCCACGTCAGTAATTATCATGATTGGTTTATTAGGTTTAATTGGATGGAAAGTAACTGTAATCTCTTCAAATTTTATTGCTTTAATGTTGATATTAAATATGGCAATGAACATACATGTTACAGTGAGATTTTTACAATTAAGAAAAGAATATCCAGCTTTATCAAAAAATGAAGCCGTTTTAGAATCTAGTAAAAAAATGATGTTACCAATTCTTTACACTGTATTAACTACCATTTGCGCTTTTCTATCTTTAGTTTTCAGTGGAATAAAACCTATTATTGATTTTGGGTTAATGATGACTATTGGATTAATAGTTTCTTTGCTAGTCACTTTTTTACTTCTTCCATCACTATTAAGTAATTTTTCCTCTGAAAATGAAATCAAAATTAAAAATACTGAAAAATCTTTAATCACTTCATTTTTCGCAGTTGTTGCGAAAAATAATAGTTTTATAATTTTTGCTACTACTGCAATGATTATAGTTGCTAGCGTTGTTGGCATTGCAAAACTTGAAGTGGAAAATAGCTTTATAAATTACTTTGACAAAGAAACTGAAATTTATAAAGGTATGAAAAAAATAGATGAAGATCTTGGAGGTACTACGCCTCTAAATATCATACTAAAATTTCCCTTTAAAAAAGATACTAAAATAGAAGACGATGAATTTTCTGAGTGGGAAGAAGAGACTGAAAGCGATGAAGACAAATCAAAGTATTGGTTTACTAGAGATAAAATGGATAAAATTTTAAAAGTTCATGATTATCTAGACTCCCTACCCGAAATTGGAAAAGTCCTTTCATTTGGTTCTATTTTAAGAGTTGCTGAAGATTTAAATAAAAAGGAATTACAAAGCTTAGAAATAGCGGTTTTATATAGCAAAATTCCAGAAGAGATTAAGAAAGAAATTGTATCTCCTTATATTTCAGTAGATAAAAATGAGGCGAGGATAGCGGTTAGGATCAAAGATTCTTTAGAAGATTTGAGAAGAAATAATTTAATTGAAAAAATCGAAAAAGAAATTAATGTCAAATTGGGGTTTGATAAAGAAGAATATAAGCTCTCTGGTGTATTAATATTGTTCAATAATTTATTACAAAGTTTATTCAAATCCCAAATACTTACTCTTGGCGTTGTAATGTTAGGGATTTTTGGAATGTTTTTTATATTATTTAGAAATATTCTTTTATCTTTAATCGGAATAGTGCCTAATTTTTTAGCTGCATTTTTTATTCTTGGAATTATTGGCCTTTTGAGAATTCCTTTAGATATGATGACCATAACTATTGCTGCAATTACAATTGGTATAGCCGTAGATAATAGTATTCACTATATTTATAGATTTAAAGAGGAATTTAAAAAGATTAATAACTATGAAAAAACCTTAGAAAGGTGTCATAGCACGGTTGGGATTGCGATATTAAATACATCAATTACCATTGTTTTTGGTTTTTCAATTTTAGTACTGTCAAATTTTATTCCTACTATATATTTTGGTCTTTTTACAGGATTGGCTATGTTACTAGCTATGATCTCAGTACTTACGTTATTGCCAAAATTAATATTGATTTATAAACCTTTTGGAGAAGGTGCTAATAAATTAATATGATAAATAGTTTTTTTGAATTTTTTACAAATAATATAAATCTATTTGATAGCATAGTTTCGATAATTTTTTTTTATTGTGTATTTCAATGTTTTGTAAAGGGTTTCTCATTAAGTCTAATTTCTTTTATGAAATGGGTTCTATCTACAATTGTAACAATAATATTAGTACCAAAATTTCAACCAGTTGTAGGTGACTATATTGAGTCGGAATTTATTAATAATATTGGTCTTGGAGTAGCTATTTTTATATTTACATTGTTTTTAACGATATTAACTGGAAAAGCTTTAAGCAGGGCCGTGACTTGGACTGGAGTAGGCTCTATAGACAAATCATTTGGATTTTTATTTGGTTTTTTTAAAGGATATATTGTGTCAGTATGTTTATTTTCTATATTTAATTGGTTTTATCCCTATCAGAATTGGGGTATATCAACAGAGAATGCTATTTCTTTTAATTTAATAAAAAAAGGAAGTGAAATTTTAGTTGATGAGTTTCCTTCTAGCGAGGAATTCATTGACACTAAAGAAAAAATTGAAAAAATTTAAATTAGATAAACTTAGAGAAGAATGCGGTGTATTTGGTATATCAAGTCACGAAGATGCAGCTGCACTAGTAGCATTAGGTCTTCATGCTTTACAACATAGAGGTCAAGAAGGATGTGGGATAGTTTCTTATGATGGTAAAAACTACCATTCAGAAAAAAGGCATGGTTTAGTTGGAGATCATTTTACAAACTCAGAGACAATAAAAAGACTACCCGGTAATTTTGCCATTGGTCATAATAGATATTCTACTACCGGCGAAACCTCTTTAAGAAATATCCAACCTTTTTTTGCTGACTTACACATGGGTGGAATAAGTATTGCGCATAATGGAAATTTGACTAATGCTTTGACATTAAGAGAGGCACTTGTAAAAGATGGGGCTATTTTTAGAACTACTAGTGATACTGAAACAATAGTCCAGTTAATTGCTAAATCAAAAAGAGAAAAGCTGATTGATAAATTAATTGATACATTATTTCAAATACAAGGAGGATACTCACTTGTTTTGATGACAAATAAAAAACTAATAGGTGTAAGAGACCCTTTTGGTATTAGGCCGCTTGTTATTGGAAAATTAAAAAATTCTTTTATTTTTGCGTCTGAAACTTGCGCATTAGATATTGTAGGAGCAAATTTTATAAGGGAAGTAGAAAATGGTGAAATCGTTGTGATCGAAAATAACGAGTTAAAAAGTATAAAACCATTTCCAAAGCAGAAATCAAGGCCTTGCATATTTGAATATATATATTTTGCAAGACCTGACAGTTTAATAAATGGCAAATGTGCGTATGAATATAGAAAAAATCTTGGTTCGGCTCTTGCGAAAGAGGCTGACTTAGAAGCTGATTTTGTGGTTCCGGTTCCTGATTCTGGAGTGCCTGCTGCATTAGGTTTCGCAGAACAATCAAAAAAAAAGTTTGAATTAGGTTTAATTAGAAATCATTATGTAGGAAGAACTTTTATAGAACCAACTCAGAGTATAAGAAGTTTAGGGGTAAAGTTAAAATTAAGTCCTACCAAAACTATTGTAAAAAATAAATCATTAATATTAATTGATGACTCATTGGTACGTGGCACAACTTGTTTCAAAATTGTTAAGATGTTATATGAAGCCGGAGCTAAAGAAGTCCACGTACGAATAGCTTGCCCAGTAATCAAATATCCAGATTTTTATGGTGTTGATATGCCAACAAAAGAGGAATTATTAGCTCATAAAAAAAATATAGAGGAAATGTCTGACTATATAAAAGCTAAAAGCTTAAAATTTTTAAGCCTTGATGGGATGTATAAAGCTTTAACAGGAACCGCTAGAAACTCAAATTACCCACAATTTAGTGATCATTACTTTACTGGCGAATATCCAGTTAAACCTGCAGATAGTTTGCAAGGGCTTAAAGTAAAACAACTTTCTCTCTTAAGCGGTAAGTCAAATAATTAATCAGTAATTATTAATCTATTACTATTATCTAAATAGACTAAAGAATTTTTTACAAAAATTGGATAAGAATTAATTTTAGAAATTAATTTGTCAACTTTCTCTAATTCTCCATTTAAACTAAATTTTAAAATAAATGAATTGCTTAAAAGAATGATCAATTCATTGTTAGCCACAAAAAAACTTTGAAAATCTACTGACTTTTTTTTCGTATTTAAATAGTCAGAAATTTTTTTATCTATATCGTATGAATAAACTATTTCACCATTAGTTAAATTTATACAAATAAGAAAGTTTTGTTTTGTTAGAATAAATATATAATCATCTAAAATTAAGGGTTTTATTTTTGAGCTAAAATTTTTTCTATACTTTATTGATCCAGTTCTTGTTTCAATTACGTAAAAAAAATCATTAGAAGAAACTACTAAAATTTCATTATTGTTAATAATTTTACTTCCTAAAAATAAATTACTTGGGTTTAAATCTAATGATTGATTTATATTTACAAACCAAACAATTTGCATATTTTTTCGATCAATAGAATAAAGAGTTCCATAAGTATTTAGAAAAAATAAATATTTACTATTCATCGATAAATTATTTACAAATTCATTTTTAACAATTGTTTCCTCTGTAGGAATTAATTTGATAGTTTCTCCGTTTCTTTTGTCAAAAAAAAATAAATTATTATTTTGATTTGCAGCTATAAGTTTATTATTAGAAATTTTTAAATTAGATTTAAATGGAACTTTATAATTTTTTGCCCAAAGGAGTTTTTCATCTACGTAATTGTATGCATATAAAAATCCAATATTATCCGATACATAGATAATATTATTTTCTATTATCAAATTTAAAAATTTTTTTACCTTTTTATATTTTTTTTTATAAAAATTAAATTTTGTTAAAACTTTATTTTCCTTTACTGAAAAAATAATAATATTTCCTTTTTTATCATTAATTATGGCTTTATCTCCATCATATAGAATGTGTTTATTAATTTCACTGCTAGTAATTTTTTTGCTTTTTAGCTTTAATAATTCAAGATTATTATATTTAAAATTTGCAAAATTATTATTTGATTGAAAAAACTCATCAGTCCAATAATTATTTTCTACTGGATTTAAAATATTAATTCTTAAATTTTCTTTAATTCTAATAGTTTTTGTGAACGGTTTAGCTCTTGCTGATAAAGTTTTAAATTCCTTAAATTGGTCTGTTTTTTTTACAGCGTCTGATGAATTTTCCCAAATTCCAGTTTTATCATCAAATGAACAATTCTGAAGAAATATTAGAATTATAAAATAATAAATTGTTTTCATTTTATGGATTTATTTATTTATTAATTATTTCTTCTGCTATAGCTTTATACTTAGAATTATTTTCTAACAGTTGTTTTAATAAACGTTCTCCTTCAAAAGTTTTAGAAATTTTTATTAAATATAAAGCTTTTTTTAGAGTTAATAATTCATTTTGACTTTTGCTAATTATATTTTTTTCAATTAAATCAAAATAACTTAAAATTTTATTTTGGTCAGTTTCTAATTCTTTTTCTAAAATTACATTTAGAGATAAAATTGAATAAAATGAATTTTTAGATAAAATTATCTCCTCGAAAAGTTCTTTTGATTTCTCTTTATTATTAGAGGTGAGATATATTCCAGCTTGAATATACTTCTCAGACATTAAAATATTTTTCTTTTCTTCGTTTATCTTAATAAAAATTACAGAAAAAATAATCGTAAAAACAATTAATAAAAAAATTATCAGTTTACGTTTATTATCTTTTAAAAATAAGATAATTTTATCTTTTAATTCAATTTTTTTATCTAGCTCTTGATCCATTTAAAAAGTTCTTGGTTGCAGGAAATTTTTTTAATTTTACATCTGTACTATATTTTTTCACAGCTTTTGCAATCGTTCTATCTAAAGAAGCATATTTTTTTACAAATTTTGGATAAAAACCACTGAGGCCTAACATGTCATCCGTAACGAGAATTTGACCATCACAAAAACTAGATGACCCAATCCCAATAGTTGGTATCTTAAGAGTTTTAGTTATTAATTTAGAGGTATTAGGCGCAATACATTCTAACACTATTGAAAATGCCCCAGCTTTTTCAATCTTTAAAGCTTCATCAAGTAATTTTTTTGCTTGATTTTTAGTGTCACCCTCTACTTTAAATTTTTTTTTAAATTGAGGTGTGTATCCAATATGTCCCATAACTGGTATTTTTGATTTTACTAATTCACTAATAATTTCAAAATTTTTATTATTACTTTCCAATTTTACGGCATCACATAGGGTTTTTTTCATTACCATTTTAGCATTTTGTCTACCTTGCTTTTTATTTTTGTAAGAATTTTTGGGCATATCAACGACTAGAAGAGATTTTTTGATCCCCTTTTTTACACTTAATGTGTGTTCAGTGATATTTCTTAAAGATAATTTATGAGTACTGTTCAATCCGTAGAGAACATTAGCCATAGAATCTCCAACCAAAATGATATCACAATAATTATCTAGGATTTTTGCCATACTTTTAGAGTAGGCTGTTAAGCTAACAATTTTAGATTTATTTTTCTTCGCAATTATTTTTTTAATTTTTTTTATCATTTTTTTCTTATTCTAACTCAATAGTACTTGGTGGTTTTGAACTTATATCATACACCACCCTATTAATACCTTTTACATTATTAACAATTTTATTAGATATTTTATCTAAAAACCCTTTAGGAAAACTAAAGTAATCTGCTGTCATACCATCTTCTGAAGTTACAGCTCTCAATAAGCAGGTATACTCATAAGTTCTAGAGTCTCCCATAACACCAACTGTTTTCATTGGCAAGAGCGCTGCATATGCTTGCCAAATTTTATGGTAAAGATTATTTTTATTTAACTCTTTAACAAAAATATAATCTGCCTCTTGTAGAATCTTTATTTTTTCTTTTGTAATATTTCCAACAATTCTTATACCTAAACCAGGGCCTGGAAAAGGGTGCCTATAGCAAATATCTTTTACTAACCCTAGAGCGTTTCCTAATTCCCTTGCTTCATCTTTAAAAAATTCTTTTAACGGCTCCAATAGTTTAAAATTCATTTTTTTTGGTAAACCTCCAACATTGTGGTGAGATTTTATTTTTGATGTCTTGCTTCCAGTTGATGATTTACTCTCAATTATGTCTGGATAAAGAGTTCCTTGTGCAAGAAATTTAACATTTTTATATTTTTTTGCTTCCTTTTCAAATATTTTAATAAATAAATTTCCAATTATTTTCCTTTTTTTTTCAGGATGAGAAATGTTTTTCAACTTTTTGAGAAAAATATTTTCAGCTTTTATTAACTTAATGTTCAATTTATACTTATTTTTAAAGATTTTATAAGTATATTTGAATTCATTTTTTCTCATCAGGCCAGTATCAACCATAATACATATTAGGTTTTTTTTTATTGCTTTGTTAATAAGTAAAGCTACTACACTACTATCAACTCCACCGGACAAAGCACAAATTACTTTGCTATTTTGAACTGTATTTTTAACTTGCTGTACAAGTCTATTTTTTTGAGAAGTTACACTCCATTTTTTTTTAATTTGACAGATATCATATAAAAAATTTTTAAATATTTGTTTTCCATTATCTGTATGAGTTACTTCGGGATGAAATTGAATGCCATAAATTTTTTTTTTTCTATTTTCAATAATTGTAAGATTAGAGTTTTTTGTATAAGCAACAGATTTAAAGTTTTTAGGTAATTTTACTACTGCATCCTCATGACTCATCCATACATGATTATTAGATTTAAAAAAATTCTTTGTAAGTTGAGATTGTCTTTTTTTAAATATGATTGTTCTGCCAAATTCTCTTTTTTTTTTTGATGATCTTATTTTTCCTCCATATAATTTAGCAATAAGTTGAAATCCATAACAAATTCCTAGTATTGGTATTTTTTTTAAAAAGATTTGTTTCGGAACACTTTGAAATCTTTTTTTTGTAACAGTTGATGGCCCCCCTGAAAGTATAATTCCTTTTACCAACTCAAAGTATTTAATATTTTTTATCTCATTCGGGGTAATTATTTCTGAGTAAACTCCCAAATCTCTTACCCTTCTAGCGATCAATTTGGTTACCTGTGAACCGAAATCTATAATTATTATTTTTTCCTTATTGTTTTGAAATTGCATTTATTTTTTGGATAAATTTTCAATTTCTATTTTAAGTTTTTGGCTTTTATTGCAAAAATTGATACATAAACCAATTAATCTCTCATTTAGCTCTTTACTTTTTTTATAATCGGAATTGTCCAATTTTAGCTTGGCTAAATTATAAATAGCTTCTTCATTTTTTGGATTTAATAAAATAACCACTTTTAAATTCTGTTCTTGTAAATTCTTCTTATCTAAATTTTTAAATATCTTTGATAAATAAAGATATGAGAGTTCATTTTTCGGATTAAAAACAATATCTTGTTCAAATTTAAATTTTGCTTTATCAAATTTTTTATCTTGGTAAAGGCTAACTCCTTCTTGGAAAAATTGAGTATTTGCTAATAATAAATTAGGAAATATAACGAATAAGCAAATTCTAAATATTTTTAAAATCATAATTTATAATTAAATGTTTTTTGTGTCATTTCAACACTGTGCACCATGCTTTCGTAAAAGCCTGCTTTAGTAATTTTAATAAATTTAGCATTTTTTGATATTTGTTTTAAATTTTTTGCCCCAATATATCCCATAGATGAGCGTAATCCACCTTTGAGTTGATAAATTATTTTAGATACATTTCCTTTATATTCAACTCTACCTTCAACACCCTCGGGTACAAATTTAGATTTATCCTTAAATTTTTTTTGGAAATACCTATTGGCTGATCCGGATGACATTGCTCCGATAGAACCCATCCCTCTGTATTGTTTATAAATTTTTCCTTTTAAATTAAATTTTTTCCCAGGACTTTCATCAGTGCCCGCAAAAATTGAACCCATCATAATAGCGTCTGCGCCTGCCGCTATAGCTTTTGCTATGTCTCCTGAAAACTTTATTCCCCCATCAGAAATAATCTTAATTTTTTTATTTCTTAAAACTTTTTTCACGTCCATTATTGCCGAAATTTGTGGAACCCCTATACCAGCCACCATTCTGGTTGTACAAATTGATCCTGGTCCTATTCCAACTTTAATTATATCTGCTCCTGAATTATATAATCTTTTTGCTGCATCACCCGTAGCAATGTTCCCAACACATATAGGTATATTATTATTAATTTTTTTTAATTTTGAGAGAGTTTTTAAAACTTTTTGACTATGACCATGAGCAGTATCAATTACAATTAAATCACATCCGCTGTTGATTAGCGCCCTAGCTCTTTCAAGATCTTCTTTGTTGGTTCCTACAGCTGCTCCAACAATAAGCTTTTTGCCCTTTACTTTTTTTATTTCTTTTACTTGATTTTTAATATTTAAATTTCTATGAATAATTCCAATTCCTCCTTCAGTAGCCATTGCAATAGCCATTTTAGACTCCGTAACAGTATCCATAGCTGATGATAAAAATGGAGCCCTAAGTGAAATCTTATTTGTTAATTTTATTGATATATCTGTCTCTGAAGGCAGCACATCAGAATATTGAGGAAGTAATAAAACGTCATCAAAGGTTAAAGATTCTTTTATTGTACCCATATATACTTATATACAATTTTTAATATTTATAAAGTATTTAAAACCTTACAATGTAAATAAGTCTCTTTTGACTCATCTCTGCTTGAGTCTGGTTTAAAGAATTTAACGTCTTTAAATATAGTCTTTGCTAAATTTTTTACTTCAATAAAATCGTCGCCCATAAATAATTTAGAAACAAATACACCTTTAGGTTTTAAAATTTTTACAGAAAAATTAAGCGCTTCAAGACACAATTGATTTGTTCTAATGGAGTCAAGAGATCTGTTCCCGGTCGTATCTGCAGCCATATCAGAGATTACAACGTCTAAATTTCCCTTAAAAAAATTCATGATATTAGTTTTAGTTTCATTATCAAAAATATCATTTTTTAAAAATTTTACATTGTTTATTGGAGTCATTGACTTAATATCAATGGATAAAATCTTTCCGTTAGAAATCATTTTACTAGCAACTTGAGACCATCCTCCGGGATGAGACCCTAGATCTAGTAAATTTGTATCTTTATTAATAAATTTAAATTTTTCGTTAAGTTCAATCAGTTTAAAAGAGGCTCTTGATCTGTAGCCAAGTGTTTTAGATTTTTTAAAATACTGATCTCTATGTTGTTTGATTTTCCAGGTATTGCTTTTTTTTCTTCTTTTGGACTTTTTCATTATAAAACATCTTCATGATCTTCATCGGATATTTTAGGAGAATTTTTTTTTCTCTGTCTTTTAAAAAGAAAAAAACTTATAGGTATTGAGATTAAGTATAATGCTCCAAAAGTTAATAGAGTTTCAAATGTGTAAAATAATAATGCTATAAAAGTCATTCCTATAGTAAGCAATAAGAAAATCGTAGCTTTTGATGAAATCGATATTTTTTTTAATGAAAGAGTAGGAATTTTGCTTACTAATAGTAAAGCAATAATTATTGTAAGATAGGGCGTAATAATTCTTATATCGAAGTTTAATCTTAAATCACTTAACTCATAAATTAAAGGCATTAAAATAAGTAAACCTCCTGCTGGGGAAGGAATGCCTTCAAAAAAGTTATTTTTCCATTGCTCTTGAGAGTCAATTTTTGTGAGATTAAATCTTGCCAATCTCAAAACGCAACAAACTGAGTAAATTAAAGTTATTGCCCATCCAAATTTACCATAATTACTTAATTCCCAAAAATATAATATAAATACGGGGGCAATACCAAAACTTACAAAATCAGTTAAAGAGTCCAATTCTTTTCCGAATTCAGAGGTTCCTTTAATTAGTCTTGCTATTCTTCCATCAAGAGCATCGAGAATAGCTGCGAACAAAATTAAAGTTACCGAAAGGCTAAAATTACCATCAATTGAAAATTTAATTGAACTTATTCCAAGACAAACTCCACCTAACGTAAGAATATTTGGTAAGAGATATCTTGTTTTTTTTGACGAAACTAATTTGAATTTTTTGTTGTGTTCCATTAATCTGAAGCTATTAAACTTTCACCTGCTACTACATTTTGTCCAAGCTTAGCTAGTACTTTTTTATTTTTAAAGTATATGTCTACTCTGCTTCCAAATCTTATCATCCCGATTCTATCTCCTTGTTTTAATTCTTGACCTTGCTCAACTTCACATACTATTCTTCTGGCTATCAAACCTGCAATTTGAACTATTATTATCTCTTCATCGCCTTTAATTGTTCTGATCTTAAAATAATTTCTCTCATTCTCTTCACTCGCTTTATCAAGAGAAGCGTTTAAAAATTTTCCAGGTTTATAATAAATCTCCTCAATTTTTCCACTCGTTGGGATTCTGTTAACATGACAATTAAATACGTTCATGAATACGCTTACTTTTGTATAAGTGGTGTTTTCTAATCTAAGTTCTTCTGGCCCGGATCTTTCTGATATACTTGTAACTAACCCATCTGCGGGACTTACTAAAAAATTGTCATTGCCTATTGAATACCTTTCAGGATCTCGGAAAAAATAATATATCCAAATTGTAATTATTATTAAAATAATCCCTAAAAATTTTGAAAAAAATAAAACTATGAAAGTAATTAAGATAGAAATAGCTAAGAATTTATAGCCTTCTTTGTGAATTTTTGGGAATATTGTATTAAACATAATTTTAAGTTTGCTAAATTTTTCTTAATATGTATA
>MDTD01094443.1_pt1 | contig 13354 bp, 11 predicted proteins | sample 811221 | NCBI WGS metagenome assembly MDTD01 (sample SAMN05326646, study PRJNA326480) | marine metagenome | isolation source: seawater | place: Pacific Ocean: South West | collected 2011
AACATCTGCAAACCTTCTACTAATAGTAGTCGTCAAAGCTCCAGTCTTGCTCCCAATCATACTTTGTACCAGGCTTAACTTTGGGGCGCTTAAGAATAAAGGTTTTTCCTCCTTTAAATTTAACTTTTCCCTCGGAATTAGTAACCACGTTTTGAGTTTTATTAAGAGATTTTTCAGGTTTCTTAGCGGATTGTTCTTTTTTGCGTATTACTGTCTTCTCAAAAGCACTCGGGGCTATCCTTGATTCATCCGCTTTAGTTCCTGCACTAGCTGTCTTCTCGGACGCATTAACTCTCTGCTGAGCTTCATTTGTTTCCTTATTCGATTTTGAAGACTTATTACTCAGATTAGAACTATTCATCTTGTCGTTGCTAGGTTCAGCGCTAACATTAGCTTTATCTTCAGCTGTCGAACCCTCCGACTTGCTCTTTTTCGGAGCTTCAAGCTTTTTGCGATTCGCCTCTATTTGCGCAGCAAGGTAATTAAGCTTGCTGTAATTGTACTTGGGCACATAACCTTTAACCGTTATCAACTTTGTTAAATGCCTGATTCCCTTGGATTTCAATTTAGGCATAACACCCGGTAAAATATTGCGTCCTTTATGACATTGATTACACCGCATACCGGTGTTCTTTGCCATGACTTCCGTAGCTTGCAAAGCATGGTAAGAAAGAAAAAGCAAAGCTACGCTAAGTAGCATAAATTGACGCATGACCAACTCCCTTCAGACTGCTCAATTATAGCTCATATAAGGGTGAAAATACTTAATGAGTACTTATTTGATTTCGACAAAATTATGCAAATCAATGAGTCATAGCCAAAGATTTCTGGTGAAGCGCTTTTCGGTAGGAACGCATAATGTCAGCCTTAAAAACTATCCCTACAAAACGGTCTTGTTCGTCTAATACTAACAAATAGCTTGTCTCCTTCATGAGAAAAAGATCATACGCAATAAGCACCGCATCCTTAGCATGCACAAAATTGCTAGTCACATGCATAGTTTCACGAGCTGTTTTATCTAAACCATCAGACTGTTTCAAAATAACTGGTGTAAGATGATAGAAGGAAATTACCCCTTCTATTTCGCCTTCTTCATTGCGAACTAATACATGATCATGAGGAGAGTCATGTAGAATTGAAAGCACATCACGAACTTTCTCATTATAGCTAACAGACAAAATCTCCGTTTCCATAAGATCCTTTACCTGATAGGTCTTCAATACATCTAAATCATGACCATCTCTTAAATGAATGCCCAAGTTTTTCAATGGAATACTGTAAGCGGAGAGCTCGCTAATCGATCTAGCAACAACAATAGAAGTAACACAGCCAGCCAACAATGGAAGAATCACTGTATAATTACCCGTCATTTCACATAAAATTAAAATCGCTGCAAAAGGTCCATGGGTGGTTCCTGATACGAACGCTGCCATACCCACCATAACATAAATTCCAACAGACGAAATCTGAGGAAATAAAAGTCCCAGACCCATATGAACAAGGCCTCCAATAATGGCACCCAGAACTAAACTGGGTGCAAAAAGACCACCAACCCCCCCGCTACTCAAAGTGAAGCAAGTCGCAAAAACTTTTAGAACTAAAAACACTATTAAAGCCTGCCAAATAAACGAATCTCCTCTCACAAGCTGTTCCACAAGTTGATATGAATTCCCTTCCATCTGTGGAGCAAGCCAAAGAACGCAGCCTGTTAAGAAACCTCCGCATGCGGGTTTAAATACAGAATGAATACTGATCGATCTAAACCAAGCTTCAAAATTTGTGAATAGCTTAATAAATCCCACGGCGATTAAACCACATATGCATCCCACGATTACAAAACCAAAAACCTCTAAAGCTTGCTGCTCGTATACTAAATTTGCGAGATAGTTATTATGATCTCTTGTAATAGCTTTGAAGCTAACAGCACTCACAACAGAAGCAATGATTATGGGAGAAAAAACCGCTGGAGAAAAACTATGAAGGATAGCTTCCAAAGCAAACAAAACTCCGCCTATGGGAGCCTGAAATGTAGCTGCTATGCCAGCAGCAGCGCCACAGCCTACCATTATTTTCATATTGTGGGGACTTAGCCGCAAAGATTGCGCAAAACCCGAACCAACTGAAGAGCCGAAATATACGACGGGCCCCTCAGTACCTGCACTACCCATGGTGCCTAAAGTAAAAATCGTAGCAAGCATGCGACTCAAGCTATGACGTAATTCAATCAAGCCACTTTTTACGAGAACTGCATAAATCACAAATGGAATCCCCTGGCCTTTAGCTTTGGGCGAAAGTAGAAAAGTCGTACAACCACATAAGAGACCACCAAGAGTCGGAACCAAAAGGAAAATTGTGGAATCGGAAACTAGATGATGTAATTGCTCAACTCCCCAACGCATCAAATCGATACCCTCAAGAAATAAAAAGGCAACCAATGCAGTCACAACGCCCACTACAATAGCTAATAAATCCAGGAAATGCGTGTTAGGAATTCTCAAGCGCCTAAACACTAAATGAATAGATATTCTTAGACGTCGCAAAAAACTATTCTTTTTGTTAATTGCCATACAATCTATTCGGGTGGATTTTACTTAATATACTCAATTCGATAAGAAAAACTTGTTGAGAATAAAAATTACCAATACTATTCCGTAGATCAGAAAGTTCTGAAATTTGTTATGATCGAAAAGCAAGGCTATGTTAAAAGCCAGTAAATTATTTAATCAACTTTTTCAAAAAGCCAATGAGTTTGCCATTCAAAAAAATTGGAGTCAGGCAAAGTCTACTTTTCAAGAAATTCTTAGCCATGAATCAGCACAAGAAATGAGTCCTGAATTTCGACTGAAAGTTACTGTTCACTTAGCCGATTGCCACATACATCTTGGCTCGTTCAATGAAGCGCGAGAGATTCTAGAAAATCGAACAATTGTAAATTTTAGCGAAGCAATCGAAGATATTTCTACTAAAGTCTCATACCATCTAGTGTACGGTCACGCAATTAGTGAAAATTGGGGCTTAGAAGCCTCTGACAAAGCTTTTAATGAAGCACTTAGATTGGCTGAAAGTAGCAATGATAACAATCTTATAGAATCCGTCTTAGAATCAATGTTATACGTGGGACGTTTATTAGAAAATTGGAATTATTTACTGGAACGAGCAAATCTCGCATCGGAAATCGCTAGTGAAAAGCAGCTTTCAGGTTTAGAAATAAGAGCAAGCGAAGCTCGAGCGAAAGCTTATTCTGAATTAGGTTACTTGGATGAAGCAATCTCTATTGCCAAAAAACTTCTTGCTCATAGTCGAGAATCAAAAAATGTGGACGAATACACAGAATGGAGTCAATTCATCAATGGATTGAACAGTAAATTAACTAAAAATAAACCCACTAATGAGAATCAAATATCAGCAAAAATAGATAAAAGTATTACTATTGAAGAACTTCCTCAGGCTGGAGACTTTTCAAGTCAAAAAGAAAGTTCCCATACTGAAGAATCAGCTGCGGTTGTGGATTTACCTGATGCGATCTCAGATCAAAACTTTATCGATACCGATCTCGAAGCCAACAGCACCTCTTCAATGTTAGATGATCTAGACCCCTCGAAAAGCAGTATTACCAATAAAGACTTTTCCAATAAACGAAGAATTTTGCCGGCAAATCTGATCAAGATCCCCCCTATTTTTGGTCTTGATGACAGTAAAGACTTCAATGATCGCTTCAAAGCCGCGGCTGCTTATATCTTGGAATGCTACTACTTCGAAATCTACAAGAAAGGCACTGTCACAGAAAGCGAAAAGAAATCCTTACATAATTTATTCGGAGTACTGAAAGTCAATCGCGAAGAAGCCAGTAAAATCCTTCGAAAAGTTTTGCTAACAGTCAAAGATACTGACGGGGGGCAAGCTGATTATGATACTTTCTTTAAAAACATTTATGCTCAAATGTGCACCCTTCTACCAAAACCAACTAGTAACGAATTAATCCGAAGAATTGCCTCTGCGATTAATCATGAGAATCTAAAGCTAACTGACTTAGATTCCTAATATCAGACTCAATGGACAACAAAAAGGCCCGATCTACATCCATGTAAATCGGGCCTTACTTAACTAACTAACGCTTAAAAATCTACTCTATATGAGGCTCGAATGACTTCAAATTCATCCTGGCAAGAAGATCCTGCCACCTCGCAAGCACTTTTATTAAATCCACCCATTAAATCCCAATCAGCACCGCTATACTCTAGAAGTAAAGTACCATTATCAGATACTTTGCGAGTGTAGGAAACAGCCATCTCCGTAACACCGTCATCTGGTATTCCAGTGTAGGCACCGTTAGCCAAACCACCAAAAGATTCAGCTTCATAAGTATGATCAGACATTCGGAAGGCCACCGTACTTTTGTGGTCTAAATTGTAAACCAACTGCAAATAGTAGGTGGTAAACTCATCGTCTGCTATAGTACCCACATTGCCACGAGCACCGTTTGTAGCGACTAAAGCTGGATTTGGTCTAGCTTCTATGGAACCACTAACAAACTCGCCTGAAACTGCCCAATCTTCATTGATACGGTAGTCTGCACCAATATTGAAATAGCTCATACCCTCGTGCCCAGCAAAAACGCCTGTGTCTCCGGTATTACTTCCACCATTCATGAAGTAATTAGCATCCCATCGCAAATCACCATTTGCCGTGCGATGACCCACATGAAGTAGAAACCCAAAAGATTCATCTTCATTATCATTAACACCATTGGTGGCAACGAAAACATTTTGCGTTGTTGCAGTCGCACTTACAGGAAAGTTTGTAAAAGGTTGATAAGCCCCTCCTAGCGCGGTGCCTGCTAGAGCCGTGGCTGGATACAAATGGCTGTATCCTGCTGCAGGCCTTGACTGGTCGCCGTTATGTATACCAACTCCCCAGTTCCACTCTCCATCATCGGATTCAGTAGAGAGATAAGCTCCAGTCACTAACCTATTATTGTATAACATGTCTACGAGCGAATTACTCACAAAATACGGATTAGTACGAAAAGCCCCACCGGTCTCATGACCCCAAGGTAATCCCATACGACCAAGAGTTAAATCCCAATCGGAAAATAAGTCTTTGGCATGTACGTACATATAATCGTTAAAGTTTAATCCAGAAGTATTACCAGAAGCTGGCGTATCTGACCATCCAACAACATCGTTTGCACTACCACCAGTATAGACATTTGCCTTAGCAAAAAATGACGTACGTTCATCGATATCGGCGGCAATGCCCAACATAATATAATCGTTGGTAAATTCAGTAGAGCCCGTTCGAGGATTAGGCGGTACTGCAGTATTGTTGTTATTTGCATGGGCTGCTGAGTAGGCACTATTAGCACCTCCACTCACAAGCGAAATCATCGCTTGACCCATGAATTTTAGGCGACCTTGCCCCATGGGCACTGTGATGCCCTGAGTTGGTTTACCGTGCATGGAAGCAATGTGATTGCGCAACATGGCAATGGCATCTGAATTTTCTTCGATGCGTACTTCAATCACTTGCATCTCATCGGTTAATTCCGTCATCAGGCTATTAATTGTGTCCATGATGTCAGCATCGATGGCACCACCTTGGCTTCGTGTACGGTTTACGTATTGTAAACTTTGGTATACGAGAGCTGCAGCCTCATAACGAGAAATCCGTTCGTTCCCATTGAATTTTCCCTCTCCAGTCCCACGGATAATCCCATGATCGTAGAGAAACTTGATCTTGGGATATGCCCAGTGACTTGGATCGATATCATCGAAGGGACTGGCGGCCATGACATTACAAGTTGTCAAAGCCAAAGAAAGAAATCCAGCTATAGCAAATCTTTTCATTTCCCTAACTCCGGGTCATTGTTAAGCGTACACTTGTCCAGACACTGCTTATCTTTAATAATCCTATTCCAACTCTCCGAAACATACCGCAAAATACTGAATACCTTGTGATCTAGTCTGAGGCCTGAATAGGCTGCTGAAAACCGCTTGCTCACAACTACCCCCAATGACCCGGCACTCCTTTCAGGACCGCCTAGAGCAGGTGTGACAATTGAACTTCCAGAAGCATTCAAGGAACTGTATGTCAGGAATAATTCATGGAATGAAAGCGCACGCGAGAAAACACTGAGTTCCCTTACAACATTTGCGAAGACATTGTGCGTTGCTGTCAAATGAATTCCTTTCATACAGTACCTAGGGCAGTGGTCGACTGCAATAGTTAGGGAATTAAGAAGAGTTTTAAGTCTAGATTATAGTTTTCATCGAGGGCATACATAATCCTCGATATAACAGCATTTTTTGGTCAAACGTACCTAATGGGGAACTAAACTATCTTTTTATTCGTCGCTGGATCAAACCATTTTCTTGCGAGAAACAGGTACATGGTTGTAACAGTTGGGACAGATTAGATAAGAACGTTTTTCGTCTGACGGTTGTACCCAAGCATTAAACACATGAGCACATGAAGGACAAGTCCACATTTTGAAGACCCGAGGATTTGGTTTTTTGTCCGCCATTCTCTACCACCTTCACTCATCTCGAGATGTTACTCGGAGAACTTCTTGCAACGAAGTAATCCCCCGCATGGCTTTTGAAATCCCATCTTCTCGTAAGGTTCGCATACCTAAAGATTGCCCCTTCACTTTGATTGCAGATGTAGCCGATTTGTTTACAATTAACTCTCGGATGGGTTCGCTATTAACCAAAAGCTCAGTAATACAAGTTCGACCATAATAACCAGAGCCTTTACATCGCTTGCAACCTCGACCTCGATAAAACTGCACTTTTCCAGCTTTCTCTCTAGATAAACCCAATTCTGCAAATAATCGATCGGAGACTTTTACAGGGGCTTTACACTCAGGACATATAACCCTAACAAGTCGCTGAGCCATAGCACCTAATATAGCAGAGGCCACCAAGAACGGTTCCACACCCATATCGATCAAACGATTTAATGAACCCGATGCATCATTAGTGTGTAAGGTAGACAATACTAAGTGCCCCGTGAGCGAGGCACGGATAGAAATCTCAGCTGTCTCCAGATCACGAATCTCCCCCACCATTATCACATCAGGGTCTTGTCTTAACATCGAGCGCAAACCTGAAGCAAATGTAAAGCCCGCTTTCACATTAACTTGGCCCTGATTCACGTTACCCAATCGATATTCCACTGGATCCTCGATAGTAATAACATTTTTTTCGATAGAGTTGATCTCTTTAAGCCCTGCATAAAGAGTAGAAGTTTTACCAGAACCAGTTGGGCCAGTTACTAGAATTATGCCATTAGGAGCTTTGATCATTGATGCAAAATGCTTTAATACATAGTCATTGAAACCGAGCTCATTCATGCTGAGCACCACATTGGATTTATCCAAAATCCTCAATACAGCTTTCTCACCCGTTACACAAGGATAGGTGGAAACTCGCAGATCCACTTCACGACCATCTAATGATACGCGAGCACGCCCATCATGTGGTTTGCGTTTTTCAGCAATATCTAACTCTGCCATTACTTTAACTCTGGAAATAAGAAGTGAAGACCATTCTCGCGTCAAAGACATGACTTCTTCAAGAATTCCATCCCGACGAAAACGCACTTTTACATTATGATCTGTGGGCTCAATGTGAATATCTGATGCTTTAGATTTGGCTGCATCCAAAATAAGCCGATCCACCAATTCGATGATATTGGCTTTGTTCATATCCTCATCTTTAATATTATGAACATCAGTAGCTTGCTTTACACCACGCATGTTGTTAGCCAAAGTCTTCAATGCCGACAGGTCATCCGCTTTCTCAACTTTGACCTTCTTCGTATAATATTTATCCAAGGCCTCAAGTATTTCAGCTCGAGTTGATACTAGTGGTTTAATTTCGCAGCCCGTTGTGTGAGTCAAATTTTCCTGAATGAAAGAGTCCAAAGGATCCACCATGGCAACCGTCAAACTGTTTTTTACCTTGATTAAGGGAAAAATCTCATACTTTCGAGCAATACTTTCTGGAACCGTTCTTATAGCATTATCATCCACCACATAATTACCCAGTATGGCATGCGGAAAACCGAGTTTTGTTTGTAGAAAATTGAGTAGCTGACCTTCGGTTAGGTAGGATTCTTTGATCAGAGTGCAGCCTAGAGTGTTGCCTGTTCTACGATGAATCTTAAGTGCTTTATCTAATTGATCTCGAGTCAGTAATCCTGCTTCTATTAAAGACAGCCCGAGTAGTTGTTTCTCTTGACGATAACCAGTTGCCATCAAAACTCCAAATATGGTTTAAACCATCTTACGCAATAAACGGTAACCCCATTCTAAACTTAACAATAACATCAAGAAAAATGCTAAGTAAGTATTCTTCTGAAGGTCCACTTGACTGCGTTTTAATTCTAGTTTCTTTTGGAGTAAATTACCAGGTAACCCATCCAAAACACTATTTACATCTACTTCGCCATCTCTCTCTATCCACTTTCCGTCAGATATGCTTGCTAAGTTGCGAAGCTTTTGAACGTCAACACCTAGATTTTGAAATTCCCTAGTGTCAAAATTGACGTGAATAGAGCGCCTTAATATTTCGGTTCCCGATCTATTAAGTGTTAGACGATAATTACCAACAGGAAGATTTTGCTTAAATCGCACAGGAGACGTACCTCGGTGCAGTATTTCTGATCCTTGGTCAATTTTTCTGATATCCCACCGTACCCCTGGACCTCCATCTAATTCCATTACAAACATTTCCCCTTCTGAAAACGAAGTTTTAGGTATAAAAATACTCAAATCCCGAACTTTGTCATAATCCATCATCCAAGAAACTAAGCGTTGAAATAAGCTAACCATAAAACTTTGTTGTTCAGCACGAGTCCAAGGAGCAAACCTTGTACGATGAAGATCAGTAGAAGTGAATAGAGCTCTCACAGGATCGCTTGCTTCATCCACCAGCAAAAGTGGGGCCTTTTCCTCACCTCTTTGCATAAAAAACGGAGCAATCACACCCGCTTTCGACCGAAATTCGATTGGCGGCGCCTGAATCTCAGGTAAACTTGATAGTAAAGTTCTCTTAAAAGCTTCATGCTCATAAAGCTTGAGAGCTGGAAATCTCTTAGAGTCCAGTCGATAACTCCAGTCTGACTGATTAGTAGAAGATTTAATAACGGTTTGCAGATCAATAAAATCACCCAGTTGCTTCCTATATGCGTTAATACCATTCAAATCAACCAAATGAATTCTTGGCACTTCTGAGTATCTGGCTTCGATACATTCTGAAAAAAAACTGTCATCGAGAGTATGGAGTATTAATAATTCAGAATTTTCTAATCGAGTACACGAATCGTCCCCTGTTAGTGGATATTTAGCACGCGTATAGAAGCTTTGAACATCCAAAGCAGGGTTGCGTCTCAGTATTCTCAGATAAAAAGCTTGGTCATGTCCAATCTCATTTGACACTAATACTACCTTCCGACGCTTCTTCTGGACTTGAATCTTAAGTTGCGATCGATTGTTGAGATCAATAGCATCCTCATCCGTAACTTCCAGTTCAACTCCTATCAGAACTTCGCCAGGCTTATCAAAATGAATTTCTTGTTCAAACTCAATTTGAGGCTGTTTAGAATCAAATTTGACAATCTGTTCTGCTACACTCAGGTTTTCCAAAATAAATCTGATCTTAACCATCTTCGGATGCAGTTGGCCCAATTTACCTGAACGGCCTACAGAGCCCCTAACAAGAACCTTTTGCCCCAGATTTATTTTTTGAGGAACTTGATTTAAACTAACCCAATAATCATTCGTTTTCGTTAAACCTACTGGAATCGGAAAGATAGGAACAGAGAATGTATTTAAATTTCTTTTATTGATTTCCTGCCCGTCACTAAATAAAAAAATACTTCTCAACTCTTTGATTTTAAGACTATCCAATAAATTGGCGTTAATCGAATAAGGGTCTGAAATGCCTAAATCACTAAACCTCTTAAATAGAACCCTACCTTTGCTAGAAAGTTCACGGATGAGTCTTTCTCTATCGGATGAAGATTCAGAAATTAAACGAACCGATGCAGAATCATCCATAAGTACCAAAAAAATAGGATCTTTCCATTCTTTATGAATACTCTCGAATCTTGGCGAAAATAGCAGCAATGCTACGCCTATCAGAACTAATGATCGAAATAAAATTACTACGAAACGATCTTTCCAGTTGCCTTGCAAGCGCAACAACAACCAGAAATAAACAACAACTAGAGTTCCGTACAATATGGAGAAAATAATCATTAGGTCAAAGACGGCTGATTTTAGCTATAATGAGCATCTTATGCAATGCACGTTATGATACAGAAATCTTTTACCGGAAATATTGTCGACATTTTAGCACTACTTATAATCTGTGCTTGGATGCCCCTGCAAGATCCAACTCTTGTAAAACTGATCGGCCTACCCATACTACTTTTCTTCGCTCTCCGACAGTTACCCCCCAAGTACAGCCGAACAGCGAGCATTAGCCTATTATTTTTCTGGGGCCTTCTTGAAGCTGTGCACCCCTACAATCGAGAAATTATAATGATTTGGCTATTTCATGGAATAGCAGTATGGCTAGGAATTCGTAATTTTGATCGAAAGTTGGAACGTATTGCCATAGGAACTGCTGTAGTAGCTTTTCTAATTTGTATTTTGCAAATAAGCGGAATACCGCAAACTAATTTATCAAGCTCATGGAATAATACTTACTTTTCATTAGTATTCGGCAGCAATTCAGCAATGTGCTTGCTGTTCTGTTTACTTTGCCAGCCCCTTAGAACTAGTCATTGGAAAATTCGCCTAAGTTACGTTCTGATCTGCATACCGCCAATTTATTTATCTAATTCAATAGTGGGAATCCTGATTTTTAGTTTGGGCGCAAGCTATCTTTTAAGTCCGAAAAAACATCTGAAGTTGAGAAGATTGATAATTCTTATTCCAGTTATTGCTGCCTATGCCCTGATCGCACATCCTAAAGAGAAATACACGCAATCTTTCGAACAGCAAGTATTACTGTGGAAAAACAATTTTCAACAGTGGAGTATTCTCGGAAAAGGCCCCGCTAAAGCTCAAGAAATAAACGCGAAAGAAATCCGTATTGAATCGATAATTGAATATGTTCCGCGAACCGAACTCCATCCTCAAAATGATCTCTTCTTCCATTATCATGCTTTAGGAGTTCCAGGTTTAGCATTAAGAATAATAATGTATCTATTGGTCCTGAACCTAGTTCTTAACTCCGCAAGCTATTTTCCTCTTATTTTATTTTTAATTCAGATCCAATTCACAGCTGATTCTTTAGCTCTTCCCACTGGGGTTCTTTTTTTCTTCCTACTCGGGCAGGCATTAGGTTCTCGCTTCAAGCTCGAAACTAAAGTCTTAAGTCCCTATTATTGGCCCCTATTGCATACTTTTTGGTGCACCTTCTTGGTTATTCAGCTTGTTTTAAGTAGCCGATATCACCTAAATCTTTTAAGACAACCAGAAGGATTTTTGCCAAAAAAAACCTTAAAGTTCTCAAATCCTGCCTTACAAATTAGTCATATTACTCATTTATATAAGCTTAAAAAATTCGATGAATGTCTAAAAAGCATACAAAAACACTTAGAAATTGATCCTTTTCATCTGTATTCCCACTTACTTGGCGCCGATATCCTGATACAACAATCAAAACTTCAGGAGGCTTTGGAGTGGCTAAAAAACTCCCGAATGCACCTACCTTCTTCAGATGCATTGAAACAAAAAGAAAGTCATGTATTGACTCAGTTATCAAACAATTGAGTTATTTCTTTCTGAGTTCTTTTCTCTTAGTATCCATAATTCCTGCAGGTGCAACAGATGAAATCAAATCACTGAAAGCGAGTGGTAATTATCAGCAAGCTTTTATGAAAATGATGGAACTTCAGAAAAAACAGCCTACCGACCAACTACTCTTCGATATGGCTCAAATGCTGGAAACTATGCAAGACTACACCATGGCCATGCTGTACTACCAAGAGTTAATTAATACATACCCTGGTAGTGAACTGGAGGCACCAGCAAAGCAACGTTTAAGCTATTATTTCGAGTGGTACAGAGACAAAGACACATATTCTTACAGAGAAGAAGTCGTTACTTATCTTGATAAAGGAGATCGGGCACTCGATAAACAGGAGTTTCACAAAGCAGTTCTATATTACAAGCAAGGCCTTGAGTTGCGTTCAAATATGTACCTGCTCAACTTCAACCTCGCGTTTGCTTATTATGAACTTTTCCAACTATATCCACGTAATGCGGAATATAAAGAAAATGCCATACGGCACTACATTAAAGCTGCCAGAGTTACCACATCTGCAAAAGCATTCAACAATTTAGCCTGTATTTTTGCTGAACAAGGAGACGAGATTTTAGCTCATCTCTACTTCAAAAAGGCAATTGATGCCGCTAATAATCCTGTAAAACTCAATGGAATATTAAAACTGATTAATGAAAATATGGATTATTTTACAGGCAATTCGCAGCTCAGTGGTCTAAACCTTTTGAGGGAACTACTACCATGAAAACAGTTTTAGCTATAGCTGGTGGTGCTGCTTTAGGAGCTAACTTACGCGCTCTGATCGTTTTCAGTTCCGCGCGTTTTATTTGGAATAATAAATTTCCTCTCGATATTTTACTATGTAATGGATTTGGTTCCTTGCTAGCGGGCATGCTCTTTGTATACGCACAAAATAACGATCTTGATGAAAATCTTATGTTTTTTGCTTCTATGGGTTTTCTTGGATCACTTACAACCTTTTCCACCTTCGCGATCGATAATCTCAAACTTATGCAAAAAAGTAGTCTTTTAATGGCTACGAATATCTTGCTAAATGTTTTTTTAACATTGGGCTTGGCAATACTGGGGGGCTGGATTTGTCGAAAATGGATCACATAAAACGCAAATTGACGAGTCTCGAAATGCGTAGTTTTCTGAAGTTTTGGGTCTTCTTTTTTCTACTAAGTTTCGTTAGAACCATCTGGACTGATAATTCACGTAATCCTCAATATGAAGAATGGCTAAAGAGCTATGATGGAGAATTCAACCAGTTAAAATATACCGAAGTCGCATACCGAGGAAATCGCAGAGCGAATTCCGGAAAAGAAAAATTAGCATCCGCAGACCTAGGAGGTCGAGCGAAAGGTTTTTTAGGCAATTTCTATTATGCCATCGGTTTGGATAGAGTTCATGGACTCAATCAAAGTAATCTGCTTGCTCAAACAGCACCTGGAAATTTCACCGATATAGATGCAAGATTTAGGGCCGGTGGAGAATCATTTATATTTAGTAAACGATTTCTTCGACTGGAAAATTATGACATGCACCTAGGC
>MDTD01139222.1_pt1 | contig 13353 bp, 15 predicted proteins | sample 811221 | NCBI WGS metagenome assembly MDTD01 (sample SAMN05326646, study PRJNA326480) | marine metagenome | isolation source: seawater | place: Pacific Ocean: South West | collected 2011
AGCCAGGAACCAGTGGGAACAGGCGACTTTGTACCACTCCTTACCTCGGCTTAGGCCGGGAACAGGAATCCCCTTCCTTCAGGTGGGGGAGGATGTCAACAGTGAACAGGTGGAAATCGATAGTGAGTGGCGGACCTTCATTTTTAAAGGAAAAATTGTCGGTCTGCAGAACTATCTGGGAGACTTCACCCTGTTTCCGGATGTGGATCTGATACGGAAAATGGTTTCGGTCTTTGTGCCGGCGCCGGTGGCTTACACCCTCGATGTCGGGATCAATAAAAACGGCACCTTTATCATTGAGGTGCACGATTTTTTCAGTTGTGGTCTTTACGGGTTTGAAAACTTCAATATTCTGCCGGCCATGTTCAGCAGCTGGATGTATCAGTTTATCAATGAAAAGGGGAGGGTGGATGGCCAGGAAAAAAAATAAGGATGCGCTTTCTGCCGTCACCACTGTGACTATCCAGGAGACAATTGAAAACTACTTGGAAGAAAAAAAGGGTTTGGGTTTGCTCAGTCCGGACTCGGTGGCTAACCGCCGAATTGAGTTGAACAGGTTCTGCAGGTTCTGCTGCAAAGCCGGCGTCTTGTATCCAGACGAGATCCATAAGAAACTTGTGGTTGGATATTTGGTCTCTTTGTCCGTGGCCAAGAGCACCAAGGTCACCATTAGGCAGATATTGTCTGCTTTCATGGATTACCTGGTTGGGGAGGGCATTGTCCTGGACAACGTTGTTGCCCGTGTTGACGCACCAAAGGTTCATCCCCCTGCCATTGATATTTTAACCACTGAACAGATCGATGCGCTTTATGCCGCGGAGATGAACAAAGGTGGAAAGGTCACAGACAGAAATTTGTTGATTTTCAGTCTTGCCCTGGATCTGTTGCTTAGGGTCTCCGAGATATCCCGAATAAAAATGGAGGATCTGCGCCTTGATAATGGAAACAGTTGCCTGTTCATCACCAGGAAGGGCGATAAGCCGGATAAGCTACCATTAAACGCACACCTTGTAGGATTATTTGCTGCATGGCTGGGGATCCGGGAGACATTCAAGCATGCAGATTCTCAATATGTCTTTGTCTCGACTAAAAGTGGGCAGCTTCATCGCAAACAGATTTATTCGATTTTCAGAGTGGGATTTAAGCAGGCCGGCATCATCAAAAGGCAGGTGGGGCCCCATACGTTAAGGCACACGGGTGCGTCAAGGATGGGGAGCGAAGGGGTGAACCCGAAAATCATCCAGTATCTTCTGGGGCATTCAAGTATGAATACCACCACGCGGTATTTACACTTTCTTGAGAGGGAACTGGTTAAAACCTTGGAGCGCCGGCAGGGAAGAAAAGGGGACTTCGAATGATCCTTTGCTTCCTTCATCCCTTGCAAATAGGTGGTTTCTTTGTCCTCTATTTGATTGTTTAAATGAAGCCTATACGTGCAGCGGCCAGCGCTTATGATCGGCCTGGCCAGGATGGGCCCACATTATATGCGTCTAAAAAATATGAACGGACCACCAATAACGAAAAAAGTAAACGCCCCAACCGCAACTGACGAGGCTTTCGACCAGGAAGAATAGACACAAGTGTCGCTCATCCCCTAAACCCTGAAAAGCAATTGATATCGAGGTGTTGAATATTAATATGATCAGTGACGAGTAAAAATTCTAAAACAGCGAAAACTTCCAGAAGAAACGCTCGGAACTCAGAACGGATTGGCAGCGAGGACTACCTTCGAGACCCAACTCATTTTTGAGATGACGGGGCACCCCAGACTATCCCTTCCATGAGAAGGCAAGTCAAGTGTTCGCTTCACGAACATCCTTTTTATGTGTGCGAATATAACCGCCCAAGTCAGCGGAAGTGGGAGCCAGGCTTTGAGAATGGGCACCACAAACACTGCCCGTCGGAGAAGATTGGCTCCCGCTGGAGCGGATTTTCATCGCACCTGTTTTAAACCCAAACCGTCACGCTTCCATTCGCACTCTTTTTGGGATCTGCCATTGTCCCGGTGCATGTTAAGATCCGTCGGCAGGAGCTGCAATCTATTAGGCGCACTCGTTATGTTATTAGCGGCAGCTAATCGGTGCAAGGGATAGTCCGCAGTCTCCTGGACAGGACATCATGGACTTTAAAAAAGTATCTATGCAGTATCTTTAGCAATATTGCTATAAAATGCATTATATTTCTGATCACTTATCCATAACCGATGTAGTAGGACGGCAAGTTTCCGGGCCAAAGCGACAGCAGCACGTTTCTTTGCATTTTTTCCACCACGAGCGACTATTGATAATCCAAACTTGCGCAAATCACATTCTGGTCCAAAAGGCCCGATTATATAATGCCCGCAACTGACAAGCAAAGACCTCAAATATACATTCCCCGCCTTGCTTATTCTTAACTGTTTATCACATTTTCCAGATTGGTCTCGTTTTGGTGTTAATCCCAAAAAAGCGCCTACCTGCCGGCTCTTTGTAAAACGATGAGGATCTTCAATTGTTAATACAAACGCCAGAGCAGTGATAGGTCCAATACCAGGTACTTGAAGTAATTTTGATGTTTCAGGATATTTTTTGCACAATCTGTTGATTTGACGTTCCAGCTTTTTAATCTGTCGTGTCAGAAGATCAATTGAAAAGATTAATGGTTGAAGTGAATATTTTAATTCTTTTGGTATATGAGGTGGAGCTTGTTTTGAAAAACTTGGGGTGCTGCATTTTGGGATTCTACCACCAAATGTCTTTGTTACAATTCGGATATGATTAATCATTCGCACACGATTTTGAACCAGTGTATCTCTTGCTTTAATGATCCCTAAATCAGCATAAGCTTGTCTGTCTCTATGTTTTATCGGCCATAGCAACCTGGGTTCAACCCGGCAAACCATTGCACGAATTTTTGCATCCCGTAGATCTGATTTATCATTGCTATCCCATATAATTCTTAATTTACGTGGATTACCAACATAAACGGTACAACCGATTTCTTTCAAAAGTCTGCTGATCCATGGAGAATGAGTTCCAGCTTCAATAGCTACAGTGGCATCACGATATCGGGAGAAAAATTTTCTAAGAGATAGTTCTGTGTTGCGAATGGTTTTCATCTCAATCTCTTTTCCTTTTTCATCCATTGCAACGACCAAATGGCTTTGATCTCCCAAATCCATTCCGACTGTGATTTTCTTATTCATGGCTGGCCCCTCCCTGTAATTAGTTTTCCTTTTCCGTGGATGATACCACGGCGGGTTCCAGCCTTCTCATCCTATCTGGAATTGTAGCGGATAACCACCCGTAGGCAGTACGAATTAGATTTTTCACAGGCCCATATTGTTAGTTGGGACTGATTGTGTTACCATATAAGAATTCCACGAAAACCTGCATTCTTTATCCAGCCAGAACCTCCCAAAACTGCAGTGGGATACCGGAAAAAACCAAGGAACCCCAAATCAGATTCATAAGGGAAACCGTTTGTATGTCTGGAATCTTAATAGATGAGCTTGAAAATATGGAAAGCGTGGCCGGAGACTTGGAAGACACCCGTATGTGCCGCGAGCTGGATGAGATGAGCCGGATGCTGGGGCTTCAACATCAGACTGCCGCCAACCCGTCTGAATTTGCTGCTCATGCCCGGAGAGTAACAGCTCGAAGAGAGGCCACCGAAAGGCTTCGCCGTGAGTTCAACACCGCATATGAGAATTTTGTCACCGCAATGGAAGCCAGGGAAAAGGCCCGGCACCAAAAAAAAATGAAGCAGGTCCATCTGGAACTAACAGAGGCTGTGGCAAGTCGACAGGAGAGGCGGGAACGCCACGAGCGTGCCATGGAAGAGCTGCCAGAGGCTGTTCTTCAACGGATTCAACGCATGCAACTGCAAAGAAAGCAATCGGTCCTCAAGGCCGTCAGGCTGATCTGGGAAACCAGACGGATGGCGGCGTTGGGAAGATCAACCGCCTTGCAGGATTCGGCAGTTAACAAATTGCAGCAGGCGTGCAATACAAAACTCAAATTCGTGCAGAAGAGCCTGGTGGAACTTGTAAACAGGGATGAATTGATTTCTCTGCAGAATCTTGACCTGAATGAAAAGGTAATTGCAGGTGAACTTACCTATGCGGAGTTCATTGCCATTGCCGATGCCATCAATCAGAATGTGGAGAGCAATAAAGGGGACCCTATGTCCTTTCTGACCACAAGCAACTGGTCAGCCCCCACCAATGTATTTGTCCTGTTGCTGACCCTGGCGCATCTCCATCGGCAGCGTTCAATGGAGACCCTCGGGGCTGAGGCCTATTTAAACATTGCACTCCAAACCACCACAACCGGTGCGTCCTTGGCGACTTTCATCGATACCCTCAGCCGTCCCGCGTCTGGACTTCAGACGGTATGCCAGGTGGTGGCCGGGGGGGCCGGGGGGGCCGCGGGATTCCTTCAGTTTGTGTCTGAACTGCGCAACTACGATACCCTGAGAACCATCGGACAGCGCTTAGATAAATTATACGAACGCTACCCATTTGACCGGAGTACAATCATGGCCCGCGCAGAACCCATCGATTTCTTTGTTAAAAAAATCCGCCAAAAACTGGGTCACAGGGAGATGCGCTCACGGGTCGGGATGGCTGCCGGGGTTGCCGGAGCCGGACAGGGTACACTTACCTCCCTGGCAGTTGCCGGGATTGCCACTGGTGCGGCCATTCCCGTCATCGGCTGGGCATTGCTGGGACTGACCAGTGTGGGAGGGCTCGGCGCTCTGGGGTATGCGGCCCACCGCAGAAAACACAAGCAGGCCAAGTTGCGGCAACTGAGAGACACCCACCCCGAACTTGAAATACCGGTCTGGATTTCCACCACAGGAGAGCTCTACCGCTACTGGCTCGGGGATTTTATTTTCAGGGCTGTGGCCGTGAACGATTTTCTGTTCAGCGAAGATATGATAGGCATGGGACATGCTTTTGGCTGGGTATTGTTTGGTGAGAATTATGCGGTGGAGGTCCGACAAGAAGGTATCCTGGGAATCATGGCCTTTTTGAAAGGATAATCCAAAACCGTCGGCACGTTTGACTCAGTGTTTGCTGAGGACTCTTTAAAGGTCTTTGAGCCCCTTCTCGAGATAAAATTTGAGGTGCGGTTCAGGACTGCCGCTAATTTTAAAGCGATCCGGGCGGCTTTACGAGACAGCCGGGTTGACTGACCTTATGCCGATAAAAAATATTCTATGTCAGAAAATACTTCAGTTTCAGCCTGACCAAAGGAGTTTTAAAGCAGCTGGGGCGGGAGGTGACTTTTAAACGTAAGGTATGGGAACTTATCGTAAAAAATTCCCAAGGAACAACTCGACATTGAGACTATTTGCAGCGTAATGTATATGACCCGCAGTACCCTGCATCGCAGATTCAAGCAAGAGGGATGTCATTTATCGCTCTTCGGAATTGACAAGTAAGGAGTTTGCCCACACTAATTTTAAACAGGGGATGAACGTGACGCAGGTTACCTACTTACTGAGTTTTTCTGAAGCAAGTGTCTTACAGAAAGCCTTTATAGGCTCGTACAATCAAGGCCCGGGGCTGTTTCGCGAAGAGATAGCCGAACCTGGCAGAAAATGCTAATCATCTGAAGGGGCAACCGGTATGAACCCTCCCAGCATATGATTCTCAAAATGGCAGAACTACTAAGAGTAATGTGGGGAGACCATCCTCAATTCTTAACCTTATGTAAAAAGCTAATCTGGTGGAAGTCATTCTGATTTTTTAAAAAATCGTTCCAGCGATAAAACCAAACGTTGAATCCAGGGAACGGATAAGGCTTCGCTTCAAAAGTTTAATGAAAAGTCGTCATCTTGATGGCTTTCTGCTTGGGAATCAGTTTGAGATTCTGAGGAAAGCAATGTTCTAAAATCTTCAATAAGATCAGCTGGAAAATCATTCAAAAAGCCATCACGAAAGTCAAGGTGTGGCAAATAATCTTTAGTGAGTTGGGCGACTGCAACAGCCTGTGCTTTATCTCTCGCTGCCTTTGTCCTTCCACGGTCAAGTTGTCGACTTGCCCAAAACTTATGCAATGCGAACACCCGGGGGTCCGGCGCAACCATGCGCGCTGGCACTCCATCAGCGCCAATAACAAGATGCTCAAATTGGGGGGCGGACAAAAGCCAGTTTAGGTTTGCTATGCTTTTAGCCTCGATATCGTCAAGCCCACCCATCCGGCTTCCGACCCCGTCGTCAAATTTGTCAGGTATCGCCTTTAATAAGTCCACCATAAAACCTTTTGAGTTTGACACCCTAAAAGGCTCTTTTGTGTGGATCGTGAATGATTTATCCACCTTCTTCAGGATGCTCATAACGTCTTGATATCGGCCGTTTTGTTTGATTGGGAGGGTGAGTTTTTTTCTATCATCCCATAAAATATCAATGTCCATGGTGGCAATATGGCGGTCCTCTAAAAAGCCACCTGCTGCAGCCTCATAGGCATATAGGGCGTTGGTGTCCACAACCATGACATGCTCACCGAGGAGTTGTTGCTGATCAAGTTCGCGTAAAATTTGGGTGATAATAGAAGGTACCCTATTGATTTTACGTGCTTTACAGACACGGGCGTTTTCCTTTACCTGAGTTCTCAAACTCCGGAATCGGTCTAATGCTTCGGCCTTTTTCTTTTTGAACTTCTTGTAGATTTGCTCTGTTTCAAGAGATCTTAAACCAAGTGTTTTTCCATTTCCGAAACGGTCCCTGGTTTTGAACAGATATTCTTTATCCCGGACTTTTTTCCAACACATGCCTCCCTTATATTTTTCTGCCTTTTGGTAAGCATCAATAAACGCATCATACGTTTGGTGTGCATTGATAAAAACTCTGCTTTGATTTCCATCGAATTCAATCATACAGACCTCATTTATATATGCCTGTTCCATTCAAATTGAAATTTTTAAAAACGAATGGAACAAGCCTATTATAGCTGAAAATCAATCTGAGAAAAAACCAGTATTTTTTATTATATGACACCAGTGATCCTGCTTGTCTATTTCAAAATCATTTCAGAAGACTGATCAAGCTTGCCTCTTATATCTTTGACTCTATGAGCCACTTGGATAGATTCAATCTGGTGCTCCGGAACGCCTGCCTCTTGTGCATACTCAGGCCACTTCTCAACCACATTGAGAACGTCTTCGATAATTTCATCTGGTTTGGCCACGCCTGCGAATTTTCCAAGTTCCACCAGGTCATTGGCCGTGAAGTTGTCCCTTTTATTGCACAGGCTCATTTGGTGGACATTGGTCCATAGCCCATCAGGGTTATATGAGTAGGTCACATCATATGCCGGGGAAAGGCTCCACATCCCTTCAGGATTCATGAGAAAGGAGACATTTTTCGTATGATCATCCTGGTTTCGTGCAATCACGTTAAAAAGGATTCGCCGATACTGTTGGATGAAATCGGGGTTCCCAATATCCCGTAGTTCACGCATCACTCGGAAAAGCTGTTCATAGGAATAAGCGCCGGCCTGGTTGAAATCAAAATGGGCCATACCGCATAAAGAGAGCATATGCAGCTTGTCATTTCCTATGCGGTCAAACCTTTTTGTGATGAAATGGGCCCTGCCGTCTTCTTCCAACAGGTGGCTTTCTTCGATTTCAATGCCGGCATTCAACGCCATCAGGTAGTAGGCGTATTCGATCCGACCGTACCCTTTGGGTTCTCCCAATTCTTCATCGGTCACGCCGTCAAATTTTAAAAGCCAGTGGGTGTACCCCTCAGGAACATGTCCCTGGCCAGAGAGGATGTTTAAATCGTCATTTATGGCGATGACAGCCTTGGGTCTTGCCCCACCTGCAGAGATGCCGACTTTAAGGATATCTAACATCGCCTCTGTTTTGTCTTCGTCCTCCTGGTTTAAACTGGTGTCCAGTCTACTTCTTTCATCCATGATCTGCTGGGCAAGACTGACGAGCTCACCAATTTGAACTTCTGTGGTTCTGTTCAAATTGGTTGGATGGTTGTGGGGAAAGAATTCCAGGGCCCCCATGCCTCTGGTGCCCATGTAGCATAATCGTTCAAGAGGGGAAAAAGAGCTTTTCTGCCGGCCGATTCTGGCCAGCCAGGCGTCTATAACCCGGTTGCCGAACTTGTCCGGCAGGGCATCTGAGATAAACCCCGGTAACCCAAGGTAGGTATCGTTTTTATTCTCCTGGAAGGAATAAATGTTATCCGGAGCTCGTCTGGCATCATCAAGACTCATATACAAAGGGGAGATATTGAGCCCTTGTTTGAGAAAGTCCGGTTCATATTCAAACGTGGCATATCCCCTTTCTTCATTCCAGGCCATATAGCCGACCGTGTGCCCCCACAGTTTGACTGTAACTGCTAAGTAATTCGCCATTAATCCTTCCTTTTACGGGTTCCCGTGGCCCTAAGCCTGGGAGAACCTTTAAGTTTGGCCAACTGCCTTGGTGATATCTCTGGTTGCGGAAGAAATGTATCCAGAGCATTCAAGCATTTTAATGCCCTGAGAATTTTGACCAAACTGAGGACCGTTCCCTTGCCGGCCTCAACGGATTTGATGGCCGAGAGGGAGAGACCACTGTGATCTGCGATCTCCTGTTGTGTCCAGTTCTTGTTCAGTCTCATGGTTTTGATCCGCTTGCCCATTTCTTTTGTGACTTCGGCATCACTCATGTAATAAAAATCCATTGTGCACCTATTTAATAGACGGATATTGAGCCATAAAGGTATTAAGCTATTCATAATGGCCTATTATTAATCTATTATAATGTCTTGATGCAGTTGTGACAAGTGAAAGTCTTTAATGGATTGTTATTAATCTTTTATTGCTCAATTTTAGGTATAAAAGCTTAAAATTAATCTCTTATTGTATGGTGGCCAGATACTCTGACCACCATTAGGATTTAGATGTATGCGTACATCTCTTTGCCGTCGTTTAGGGCCATCCACCCTTTGACAATCCGGTATTTCATCCAGATTGAATTGGCGATCAGGATGAAATACCCTACAAGGAAAAGGCTTGTGAAAACCCCGATCACGATCCAAGGGGTGCCGAACCAAAATGATCTGAGCTGCCACCGGAAGTGGGATTCATATATGGTGCCTTTCGCCAGATCTTTTTTCAGGTAATTGATGATCACCCCAGCGATAAAAGTAACACCGAGAACGATGCCAAATGCCTGTAGGGCGTAGACCAAGAGGGTTGTTTTCTTCAGTGTCAGTTTTTCCAGTTTCCATTGTGCTTTCCATGTACGTCTCCTTTTATTAGTATTGTTGTCTGCCATTTGGACAAACGATAATTACCCCGGGCGTTATCCCGGGGAGGGTTCGCAAGATTCATCAGGCATTTCAGGAGTGGAGAACAGGATCTCATTGCAGTTGGAATCCCAGGCCCCCCTGATTGAAAACCGATTTGATTTGGGACGAAGAAAAAGCGACAAGTTCGTGTGTGCCGTCTCCAAAGTGTAATTGGACTCCGTCATATCCGTCCGCCAGTGCTTTTTCAGTGAATTCTGTGGCTAAGTTCTTGGCCACCTCTGTGGTGCCGTTCATGCAGAATCCTGAAATTACGCCGAGTTCTTTTGAAATCTTTTTTTTGTCGAGACCGTATGATCGAGCATTTACCTGAAGAGGTTTTTTTATACTCAGATAGACGGGATATATATGGCCGTCACTGTATGTTCCGTCGGACTGTTTGTATTCGGGGGCAGAGTTGGCACAAGAGTGTGCGATGTTGGTATCATTGGCGAAATAGTAGCCGGCTCCCAGTTTTCCATAATCTGTTGCTGAACCGATTTTGTCTTCTCGGAATGATGCAAACGTTGCCTTCGTGCCGTGATAAAATTATTGGCAAGGGAGTGCCGTAAAGGCCTATCATCAGGTACTGAGCATCTGTGACCAATCAGGCGCTGTTCCGGATTGGTCGAGTTGGATATTATGAAAAAAAAGCGCTTTTCATTGTCGTCTAAGGTGATTCTCAGAAGGAATATCGTCATCGGGGATGGCATCCGGTCCGCCGGTCATGCCTGGATTGGTCTTCTCCTGGGAATCATTGGGACTGGAGTTTCTTGAACCTTGGTAGCCGCCTTGTTGCCCTCCGTTGTTTTGATCTTCTGATCGCCCCGGACTTAGGAACTGGAAGTGTGATGCGATAATTTCTGTGATAAAGTGGGTTTGTCCTTCTTTTTCATAAGGTCTTGTCTGTAGTCTGCCCTCAATGTAAATAGAGCTACCTTTGGCCAGGTACTTGCTGCAGATCTCAGCCTGTTTACCGAAAACCACGATTCTGTGCCACTCTGTTTTGCTTTGCTGTTCCCCGGTATTTCGGTCTGTCCATCTTTCGTTGGTTGCGATTGAAAAACCGCAGACAGCAACCTGCTGTGTTGTATAAGAAAGTTGCGGATCTCTTCCCAGGTTACCTATCAACATTGTTTTGTTCAAGCTTGGTGTCGCCATTGAAATACCCCTATTTTGATTATTTGCTATATAATAACACACACAAAAACCTGAAAAAAGAGTTTGGAAATTTTTTTGAAAATTCAACCCGCTTAACTTAATTACGCCGCTGGTTCCAGTGATATCGTCAAATCAAACCCCAAGATATTTAACGCTTCAACAATTCTGGGTAGTTTGGTTGGTGTTTCAAAGGACAACATGCGTCGAATTTCTTTATTGTCCACCTTCATCGCTCTGGCTAAGGCTGCCTTGGACATTTTCCCCTCAAGGAAGGCAACGTAGAGTGCGGCTTTAGCCGCAGCCTGGGCATTTAGGGCAACACACTGATCACCCGATTCAGGGGCCGATGCCACGGGTAGGGGGGTGTTGCTTTTCATATGTTGTTCAATGACTTTTTCTAGCTCTTGCTTGGCTAATTCAAAAGCTTTGTTTTGATCTATGTCCGTGACAGAGCAAGGCAAATCCTTAAAAATGACCGTTATACGGCCGTCTTCAGTGCATGTCGTTTGCACGGGATATGCGAAGTTCACTTGTAATCTCCTTTACTCAAGTGGAAATATTGCTTGTATAGTACAATAGGGCATTCTTGACCTATTGTCAAGGCAATTAACATGTAATATAAGTTAGTTAAGATTGCTGTTGTTGCTAAAAAACCGTTGGAGGAGTGTGTCAAAATGAAGGAAAACGTTCAATCTGTATTTCTGATATGTAACCATAGTCCTAGGAAAGCATTTTATAACCTCATAGTAACAGGTCGTCATGTTTTAAAGGTATCTGGGGAGACAGTACCTAAAAGAAGAGTCCTAGATAAGCGTGTACTACCTTTTAAAAATAATGCTATGGCAGTGAAGTTTTTTGAAAAGAAAGTCCGGGAGAAGCGACGTGCCGGCCGGAAAAGGGTGTATAGCATCGTGCCTGATTGATGAGTTTACGGCTGCATTAAAGCTTACTAAGGAACTTTGGGGTTGATAGAACCGTATCGTCGATCCATAATTCATCCCGGGTATCTTTGCACGATAAAAAACAGATTAAGGAATTTTAGCCGATGAAGCCCATTGAACAGATAAACGAATGTGGACGACTATGTATTGAGTATCAGAAACTCCAGGACAGCGTGACCTCGGCAAACCCCAATTGGGGGGAAGATGATCCCCGTCACACATTAATTGAGATTCCTAAAAAGGCCGTTTTCAATTTTAGGGTTACCTTGTGTTTTATCAATGGGGAATTGACGATTCCGGAGTGGTGGGATAAAAATGTGAACTTTACAAGCCCAGAACAACGTCAGTCAATGTACGAAACTTATGACATTTTTCAAAAAGCGGCCCATTATTTCATGTTTATTTCCCACTTTGAATCCCAGATCCGTAAAGTTTTTCGCCTATATAAACCGGGAAAGTGTAATGATGGCCTTGGGCCTTTTAGAAATGTTATCGACAGTTTAATCGCAAGTCTTGGGCTCTCAAGTTTTTCCTCAACCATTGAATTTATGGTTGATATACGGAATACGTTGCACAACAATGGATATTATTTCCCCACGAACGGGAAGCACAAAACTCATACGTTTAAGGGAAATAGCTACGATTTCGTTGTGGGAGATCCTATTGATGCATTACCACCGAAGACTTTTTTTGGAATAGTGGAGGAAATCCTTTTATTGACGGGAAAAATTGTAACGCATCCTGACATCATTGCTTTGAAATGAAAGGGCCCCAAGAAAATTTCTCAGGGCCTTAAAGTATCATGCTGGAGTCATTGATAAGCTTTGTTCTGGTTTTGGATCCGGATCATCAGAAAGGACCGCATTTTATAACCAGGCACTGGTGCGATTTGGGCACGTCGGCATCAATGAGTGCCTGATAGAGTTCGGTCTTTTTTACGAATTCTGCAGATAACGGGGCCCGGGCTTTTTCGAGAATGGGCATTATGGGGCCTCCTTATGGTCTAAGGTCTGTCAATACCTGTTCCTCCTGCCCCTCTTTTTGAACGGCAGTTTCGTATCTATTGAACAGGTCGTTGAGTTCTTCAGGATCATGGGTCGCATCGAATAGTCCTGCGTAAACCATAGTGTCATTGTACACCGGTGAGGGATTATCCGGATACATCTCAAGCAATTCGCTTTCATCCGAATCACCAGGTTCCTCAATTTTGAGGATCTGTGTCTCAGTATTTGTAATCACGCTATCGACAAGTCCTCCATTGAGTTGGATGACAATCCTGTCTTTAAACGTGGATCTGTGCTCTGCGTATTGTTCTGCGATTGAGATTAATTCGGGACCGTTGGGAGCAGCATCTTTGCCGACCACTCCATCAGCGATAAGGACCTTGCACAGAGCGTTGCCAAGAAGATCTCTTTGATTTTGCATGGACGCAAGCGATTTTTCTTGTGAAGGATCCGGTTCCGCGAATGGCAACGGGTTGTCACGAAGGATGGATAACGTATTTATCGCTACTTTCATGGGGTTTCCATTGGTTACATTGGCAAGACACGTTGCGGCGTCTTTAATCCTTTTACTGAGCTCATTTACCTCTGTGAGTAAGTAGGACACTCTGACATCGTTTGGGGTGACCTCCCCGGAATCGGGGAGACTCCGTGTTATATCATTCAGTTCGACTTTGATTTCTTCCAACATGTCATTGGGTCTATTACCTTTGGTTTCCTCTGGTGTCATGAATAGGCTCCTTTTATTGCGATATTGAAAAAATACTTTGCTGCGCTTCTTTTTCTTGTATCTCGCCGGCGTCAATTGCCATTTGGCGATCTATATTTAGACCGGTGCCATCTCAGTCCGTTGGATTTCTTCCTGAACCGGTTCAAAACCACGACACTTACCCCTGTGTTCGACAGTCGTAGGTATATTTTTCGAGAAGTTCGTCAAAATCTTCAATAAAATCAAGGCGAGCATGGCTTCTGA
>MDTD01083196.1_pt1 | contig 13352 bp, 10 predicted proteins | sample 811221 | NCBI WGS metagenome assembly MDTD01 (sample SAMN05326646, study PRJNA326480) | marine metagenome | isolation source: seawater | place: Pacific Ocean: South West | collected 2011
AAGGCCCTTGTCGACGGCGGCCGTCATGCCGCCTTCCGCCTCGATGCGCTCGATGATCTCCCAGGCCCGGGTGGCGAGCTCGTTGGTCAGGCTCTCCACGTAGTAGGAGCCGGCCAGCGGATCGACCACATTGGTGACGCCGGTCTCGTGGTTGAGAATGAGCTGGGTGTTGCGGGCGATGCGCGCGGAAAACTCCGTCGGCAGGGCGATCGCCTCGTCGAAGGAGTTGGTGTGCAGCGACTGGGTGCCGCCAAGCACCGCCGACATCGCCTCGAAGGCGGTGCGCACGATGTTGTTGTAGGGGTCCTGCTCGGCCAGGGAGACGCCCGACGTCTGGCAGTGGGTGCGCAGCATCTTGGACTGCGGCTTCTTCGGCTCGAACTCGTCCATGATGCGGGACCACAGGAGCCGGGCCGCGCGCAGCTTCGCCGCCTCCATGAAGAAGTTCATGCCGATGCAGAAGAAGAACGACAGCCGCCCCGCGAAGGCATCGACGTCGAGCCCCTTCTTGAGCGCCGCGCGCACATATTCGCGCCCGTCGGCGAGCGTGAAGGCCAGTTCCTGCACCAGCGTCGCGCCGGCTTCCTGCATGTGGTAGCCGGAGATCGAGATCGAGTTGAAACGCGGCATTTCCTTCGCCGTATACTCGATGATGTCCGCGACGATCCGCATGGAGGGCTCCGGCGGATAGATATAGGTGTTGCGGACCATGAACTCCTTGAGGATGTCGTTCTGGATCGTGCCGGAAAGCTCGGCACGCGTCGCGCCCTGCTCCTCGCCGGCGACGATGAAGCTTGCCAGAACCGGAATAACGGCACCGTTCATGGTCATGGAGACGGACATTTCCTTCAGCGGAATGCCGTCGAAGAGGATCTTCATGTCCTCCACGCTGTCGATGGCGACACCGGCCTTGCCGACATCGCCGACGACGCGCGGATGGTCGCTGTCGTAGCCGCGATGGGTGGCGAGATCGAAGGCGACCGACAGGCCCTTCTGGCCGGCGGCGAGCGCCTTTCGATAAAACGCGTTGGACTCTTCCGCCGTGGAAAAGCCCGCATACTGGCGGATGGTCCATGGGCGCCCGGCATACATGGTCGCGCGCGGGCCGCGCAGGAAGGGATCGAAACCGGGGAGCGTGCCGAGATGGTCGATCCCCTCGAGATCCGCTTCCGTGTAGAGCGGCTTGACGGGAATTCCCTCCGGTGTCTGCCAGACGAGATCCTCCGCGCTCTGGCCCTTGAGTTCCCTGGACGCGAGGTCCATCCAGTCGCGTATGGTCTTATCAGTCATCTTGTCATCCCTCCGCGGGCCTGTCCTGCCAGGACATGCTCATTCTCGGAAAATGGCTTCAATCTCGGGCGACAGCACCTGTCGCCCTGCGTTCTCCGGACGGCCAGTCCCTCACCACGAACAGCCCTGCGACCGCATAGCCGGCCCAAAAAAGATACCCCAGCGACACCGAGGACACGATGCCGAGGATGGCGAGCTGTCCGCCAATCGCGACAGCAGCCAGACCGAGGCCGAAGAGCACCACAAGCCGGCCTATCCGCACGGACCCGAACAGCATCCGCATGCAAAGCCCGTAGACCAGGCCACCCCAGGCACCCCACACACCGGCGTTGAACAGATGGACCCAGAAGGGTCCGCCGCCGAACGCCGGAATCCCCACCAGCAACGACTTGGCGAAGAACATTCCGGCCGACCCCGTCGGCGGAAACCGGACCCAGATCGCGCCATGGGCCACCATCGCCACGCTGGTCGCAAGGGCACCTGCAAGCACGCAACACAGAATCCGGATCTCCTTGCCGGGGTCTATCCGCACTATTCGAATTCCATTATCAGCTCGTCGACGGCAAGGCTGTCGCCGGGCTTGGCGTTGACGCTCTTGACCACGCCCTTGCGCTCCGCCTTCAAGACGTTTTCCATCTTCATCGCCTCGACGGTCGCGAGCGTCTGGCCTTCTTCCACCGCCTGACCGGCTTCCACCGAGATCGAGACGATCAGCCCCGGCATCGGGCAGAGCAGCATCTTGGAGGTGTCGGCCGGGATTTTCTCCGGCATCAGGCGCGCGGCTTCCGCCTGGCGCGGCGTGAGGCAGGTGACGGTGAGGTCCGCGCCGCGCATGCGCATGCGGTAGCCCTGGATGGTGCGGGCGATCTTGACCGCGCAGGACACGCCGTCGACGACCGCCTCCACCAGCGGCATGCCCGGACGCCAGCCGTTGAGCGAGACCGCCATCGGCGCGCCATTTGCGCCCTCGATCCGGAAACCGTCGCTCGTCTCGAGCACCTTGACCGCATGTTCGACCTTGTCGAGGGTCACGACCCAATTCGGATTGACCACCCGGCGGTGGTTGTCCATCGCGCCCGAAATGCCGGTGGCGCGGGTCTCGGAGACGAAGTTGCAGGCGGCCGCGATGGCGACGAGACGCGCGATGCTTGCCTCATCGAGCGTCGCCCCGGCAAAGCCGTCCGGATATTCCTCGGCGATGAAGGCCGTGGTGATGTTGCCCGAGCGGAACCGTTCGTGATCCATGACGGCGGACAGAAACGGCAGATTGTGGCCGATGCCCTCGACCTCGAAGCGGTCGAGCGCCGCCGACATGGCGTCGATGGCGGTCAACCGGTCCGGCGCCCAGGTGCAGAGCTTGGCGATCATCGGATCGTAGAACATGGAGATCTCGCCGCCCTCGAAGACGCCGGTGTCGTTGCGCACGACGATGCCATCCGCATTGCGCCCCTCCTGCGGCGGACGGTAGCGCGTCAGCCGGCCGATGGAGGGCAGGAAGTTTCGGTAGGGATCTTCCGCGTAAAGCCGGCTTTCGATGGCCCAGCCATTCAGCTTGACGTCGTCCTGGGTGATCGACAGTTTTTCGCCTGCGGCGACGCGGATCATCTGCTCGACAAGGTCGATGCCGGTGATCAGTTCGGTCACCGGATGCTCCACCTGCAGGCGGGTGTTCATCTCCAGGAAATAGAAATTGCGCTCGCCGTCGACGATGAATTCCACCGTGCCGGCGGAGGCGTAGCCGACGGCTTTCGCCAGCGCCACGGCCTGTTCGCCCATGGCCTTGCGCGTCTCGGCGTCGAGGAAGGGTGACGGCGCCTCCTCGATGACCTTCTGGTTGCGGCGCTGGATGGAGCATTCGCGCTCGCCGAGATAGATCGTGTTGCCGTGCGTGTCGGCCAGCACCTGGATCTCGATGTGGCGCGGCTGGGTGACGAACTTCTCGATGAAGATGCGGTCGTCGCCGAAGGAACTGGCCGCCTCGTTCTTCGACGACTGGAAGCCCTCGCGGACCTCGCCCTCGCTCCAGGCGATGCGCATGCCCTTGCCGCCGCCGCCGGCCGAGGCCTTGATCATCACCGGATAGCCGATCTCGCCGGAGATCTTCACCGCCTCGTCGCCGTCCGCGATCAGGCCCATGTAGCCCGGAACGGTGGAGACGCCGGCTTCCGCGGCGAGCTTCTTCGACGTGATCTTGTCGCCCATCGCCTCGATGGCGTTCGGCGGCGGGCCGATGAAGGCGACGCCCTCCTTCGCGAGCGCCTCGGCAAATTCCGCGCGCTCCGACAGGAAGCCGTAGCCGGGGTGCACCGCATCGGCGCCCGACTGGCGGATGGCGTCGAGGATCTTGTCGATCACGATATAGGACTGGTTTGCTGGCGGCGGACCGATGTGGATCGCCTCGTCGGCCATCTTCACATGCAGCGCGTCGCGGTCGGCGTCGGAATAGACGGCGACGGTCGCGATGCCCATCTTCTTGGCGGTCTTGATGACGCGGCAGGCGATCTCGCCGCGGTTCGCGATCAGGATTTTCTTCAGCATTGTTCGTCCGATCCCTCCCCGCCTCAAAGCGGAATGTTGTCGTGCTTCTTCCACGGGTTCGTCAGCGTCTTCTTGCGAAGCGCGGCGAAGGCGCGGGCGACACGTTTGCGCGTCGACTGCGGCATGATCACATCGTCGATGAAGCCCTTTTCGGCCGCGACGAACGGATTGGCGAAGCGGTCCTCGTATTCCTTGGTGCGCGCGGCGATCTTCTCGGCATCTCCGAGTTCGGAGCGGTAGAGGATCTCGGTCGCGCCCTTGGCGCCCATCACCGCGATCTCGGCCGTCGGCCAGGCGTAGTTGATGTCACCGCGAATGTGCTTGGAGGCCATGACGTCATAGGCACCGCCATAGGCCTTGCGGGTGATCACCGTCACCTTGGGCACCGTCGCCTCGCCATAGGCGAAGAGCAGCTTGGCGCCGTGCTTGATGACACCGCCGTATTCCTGGGTCGTGCCCGGCAGGAAGCCCGGAACATCGACAAGTGTCAGAATCGGAATGTTGAAACAGTCGCAGAAGCGCACGAAGCGCGCCGCCTTGCGCGAGGCGTTGATGTCGAGCACGCCGGCCAGCACCATCGGCTGGTTGGCGACCACGCCGACCGTCTGCCCCTCGATGCGGATGAAGCCGGTGATGATGTTGGCCGCAAACGCCTCCTGGAGCTCGAAGAAGTCGCCCTCGTCGGCGATCTTCACGATCAGCTCCTTCATGTCGTAGGGCTTGTTCGGATTGTCAGGGATCAACGTGTCGAGCGAGGGCTCGACGCGCGCCGGGTCGTCGAAGAACGTGCGCACCGGCGGCTTTTCCCGGTTGCTCGCCGGCAGGAAGTCCATGAAGCGGCGCAGCGCGATCAGCGCTTCCACATCATTGTCGAAAGCGCCGTCGGCGACCGAGGACTTGCTGGTATGGGTCTTGGCGCCGCCAAGTTCTTCCGCCGTCACCACCTCGTTGGTCACGGTCTTCACCACATCCGGGCCGGTGACGAACATGTAGGAGGTGTCGCGCACCATGAAGATGAAATCGGTCATCGCCGGCGAATAGACCGCACCACCCGCGCAGGGCCCCATGATGACGCTGATCTGCGGCACGACGCCGGAGGCCATGATGTTGCGCTGGAAGATCTCGCCATAGGCGGCGAGCGAGGCCACGCCCTCCTGGATGCGGGCGCCACCGCTGTCGTTCAGCCCGACGACGGGTGCGCCATTCTGCATCGCCATGTCCATGATCTTGCAGATCTTCTGCGCGTGCGTCTCCGAAACCGAGCCGCCGAAGACGGTGAAATCCTGCGAGAACACATAGACCTGGCGGCCGTTGACCGTGCCCCAGCCGGTGATGACGCCGTCGCCCGGCATCTGCGTGCCGCTCATGCCGAACTCGACACAGCGATGGGCGACGAACATGTCGTATTCCTCAAACGACCCTTCATCGAGAAACACGTCGATGCGCTCGCGCGCGGTCAGCTTGCCCTTTGAATGCTGGGCGTCGATCCGGCGTTGGCCACCGCCCATCCGGGTGGCGGCGCGGCGGTTTTGCAGGTCCTGCAAAATCTCCTGCATGGACGGGCCTTTCAGCTACGAGGACGAGGGGTCAGCGCCACGGCAATGGCGGCGGCGAGAAGTGACTTGACGATACCGCCAAGGACGAAGGGATACAGCCCCCAGGCGAGAACCGGCTTGTCGAAGCCGAGAAGCAGGCCGAGCCAGAAGAGACCGGGAATGAAGACGACAGCCTGGGCGATCAGCGCGGCCGGCACGGCGCGCCACAGGTCTTGCGTCCAGCCACGCAGGGCGAACCAGCCCGCAAGCCAGGCGGAGGCGAGGAACCCGACGAGAAACCCGCCCGTCGGTCCGGCCATATAGGCAAGGCCGATACCCTTGGCCGGCGTCCCGGAAAAGACCGGCAAACCGGCCGCGCCCTGCGCCAGATAGAGCAGCACGGCGGCAGCGGCGCAGCGCGGGCCAAGCGTGAAGCCCAGCACCAGCAGCGCCAGCGTCTGCAGCGTCATCGGAACGGGATAAAAGGGGATGCTGACCTTGGCGGAGACGGTGAGAAGCAGCGATCCGGCGAAAGCGGTGGCCAGCGTCGCGACAAGGCCCTTCGGCGCGAAGGACAGCGAAGCGCGTGTCGATCCGGCATGTTGCGTCATTGCGAAACCTCCCGATGCAATCGTCCGTGCTCCTACCCGTTTCACGCGGCGAAGTCAGAGTTGAAAAAGCCGCAAAGCGAATTTAATCTGTTTGCAAATTCAATTCTGCAAATTTGCAAACTCGCCGGACATGCCGTCACGGCGGATCGGGAGACGGACACGCCGGAATGAAAAAGCTTTTCCTCGGCCGCCAGATCCGCAGTCTGCGCGAGAAAGCGGCGCTGACGCAACGGGATTTCGCCGAAAGGCTCGGCCTGTCGACCAGCTACGTCAACCAGCTGGAGAACAACCAGCGCCCGGTTTCCGCCCCCGTGCTCTTGTCGCTCAGCGAGAAATTCAGCCTCGATATCTCCTCGCTGTCGGTGGACGACAACGACCGGCTGCTCGCCGCCCTGCAGGAGGTCTTTGCCGATCCGGTCTTCGCGGGAAGCGTGCCGGGGCTGCAGGACTTCAAGATGGTGTGCCAGAACGCGCCGGACATCGCCCACGGGCTGGTGCGGCTGCATCAGGCCTATCGCCAGACCAGCGAGCAGCTCGCCACCCTCGACGACACGCTGGCGCGCGACGAGACACTGGCGCGGCCGACGCCTTACGAAGAAGTGCGCGATTTCTTCCACTTCGAGAACAACTACATCCACGACCTCGACCTGGCGGCGGAAGCGCTGTCGCAGACAATCGCACCGGCCGGACGGATCTTCGCCCGCGATCTGGTCGATCACCTGGAAACCCGGCACGGCATCACCGTGCAGCGGCGCCGCTCGGGCGAGGACGCGGGCCAGATCCGTACCTATGACAGCGCGGCCAAACGGCTGGTGCTCAACGAGGCCCTGCCGGAATCGACCATCGTCTTCCAGCTCGCCCACCAGATCGCCCTGCTGGAGGCGACCGGGATCATGGACGGCGTGCTGAAGGATGCGAAGTTCCAGTCGGACGACGCCATCCATGTCGCGCGCATCGGGCTTGCCAATGCCTTTGCCGGCGCACTGGTGCTGCCCTATCGCGCCTTCCTGCGCGCGGCGCAGGAAACCCGCCACGACCTCGACCTGATCGCCGACCGCTTCGGCGCCAGCCTCGAGCAGGTCGCGCACCGCCTGTCGACGCTGCAGCGACCGCGCATGAAGGGCATTCCCTTCTTCTTCGCCCGCGTCGACCGGGCCGGCAACATCACCAAGCGGCATTCCGCCACCAAGCTGCAGTTCGCCCGCTTCGGTGCCGCCTGCCCCTTGTGGAACGTGCATCGCGCCTTCGAGACCCACGGCACCATCATCCGCCAGCTGGCCGAAACCCCGGACGGCTCGCGCTACATCTCGCTTGCCGCGCATGTGATCAAGAAATCGGGCGGCTACAGCGGGCCGGTGCTGCATTACGCCATCGCGCTCGGCACGGAGATCGCCCATGCCCGCGACATCGTCTATTGCGACGATCTCGACCTGACCCGCGCCGCCGCCTTCGAGCCGATCGGCATCTCCTGCCGCATCTGCGAGCGGCTGACCTGCCCGCAGCGCTCCGTTCCGCCGCTCAACCGGGCAATCACCATCGACAGCAACGACCGCCGGCTGATCCCCTATACGATTGCCTAAAAGCAGGCGCGCCCCGCGAGAACGGACAAATTGAATGGGAGCGCCCGCGATTCGTCGGTATCCTCGACGAATCACCGGAAGAAGGCACCAATCCCGATGGCTACGGCCCGCGATACCCTGGACAAGAAGCTCCTCGCGCTGCTGCAGATGAACGCGCGCATGCCGACTTCCGAGCTTGCGCGCAAGCTCGGCGTCGCCCGCTCCACCGTGCACGAGCGGATCGCGCGGCTGGAACGCACGGGCGTGATCACCGGCTATACGACCGTGCTGTCGCGCCCGGCGCAGGACAATCCCGTGCGCGCCCTGGTGATGCTCGCCGTCGAGCAGCAACAGGTGCGACAGACGCTCAAGCGTCTGGAAACCTTTCCGGAAATCCGCTCCTGCCTGACGGTCTCGGGCGAATTCGACATCTGCCTCGTCGTCGAGGCGCCGCAGCTTGAGGATCTCGACGAGGCGCTTGACGACATTGCCGGCATTCCCGGCGTGCAACGCTCGCGTTCCTCCATCGTGCTCGCCACCAAGTTCGACCGCAGCCCCGTGCCGACGCTTGCAGGCGGCTGATCCGGCAAATCGTCGGAAATTCTGTCAAATCGACGAAAAACCGGCAACATCCGGCGGAATGGGCCCTCCCCGGCGAACGGACACGGACGTAACCTCCTCGAAATCAAGACTTTTGAGGAGGATTTACGTCATGAGCACATGGCCGGTACTGATCGTGGGCGCAGGCAAGATCGGGCGCGCGCTTGCCGCGATGCTCGCCGATACGGGCGATTATGCCGTCACCATCGCCGACCGCGACACCGCCGCGCTGGCGAATGCCGCGCGTCCGGGCGTTGCCACCGAGGTGGTCGACGTCGCCGACGAGGATGCGCTGGTCGCGGCCCTGTCGGACAAGAAGGCGGTTCTCTCCGCCGCGCCGTTCTTCCTCACCGAAACGATTGCCCGCGCCGCAAAACGCGCCGGCGCGCATTATCTCGACCTGACGGAGGACGTCGCCTCGACCAAGGCCGTGCGCGCGCTCGCCGAGGGCGCGGAGACGGCCTTCGCGCCGCAATGCGGTCTGGCGCCGGGCTTCGTTTCCATCGCCGGTCACGACCTCGCCAAGCGCTTCGACACGCTCGACACGCTGACGATGCGCGTCGGCGCGCTGCCGCGCTTTCCCACCAATGCGCTGAAGTACAATCTCACCTGGTCGACCGACGGGCTGATCAACGAGTATTGCGAGCCCTGCGAAGCCGTCGTCAACGGCAAGCCGACGCTGGTTCAGCCGCTTGAGGGCTACGAGAATTTCACCCTCGACGGCGTGACCTACGAGGCGTTCAACACCTCCGGCGGTCTCGGCTCGCTGAGCGAGACGCTGGCCGGCAAGGTCCAGAACCTGCGCTATCTCACCACCCGCTATCCGGGGCATCGCGACATCATGCGCATGCTGCTGCAGGACCTCGGCATGAAGGATCGCCGCGACCTGATGCGCGAGGTGCTGGAAACCGCCGTGCCGATGACCCGGCAGGATGTGGTGCTGATCTTCATCACCGCCTCCGGAACGAAGGGCGACCTGCACGAGCAGGATTCCGCCGTCTACCGGGTGACGGCGCAGGAGTTTGCCGGCGACACATGGTCGGCGATCCAGAGCACCACATCGGCCGGTGTCTGCACCGCGCTCGACCTGATGCGCGCAGGCAAGATCGCGACGCGCGGCCTGATCAAGCAGGAAGACATCGCGCTCGACACCTTCCTTGCGAACCGCTTCGGCCGGATCTTTGCAAGCGGCGCGGCAACGCCGGCAAGCGTCGCGACGACCGCACCGCGCGCCGCCGCCTGAGGCGACCGCAATTCGGGCCCAAATTGCCGTATAGTCGGGGGAATTGCACGATTCCCTCGACACGCCCCGACACCGGGGCAGGGCCACGCTGAATGCTCGAAACGCTGAACCTCGTGATCCTGATCGCCTCCGGTCTCGTGGCCGTGTCGGTGTTCACGTCGCTCGTCAGCTTCCGGGTCGGGGCGCCGTTGCTGCTCGTGTTCCTGCTGGTCGGCATTGCCGCCGGGGAGGACGGTCCCGGCGGCATCGCCTTTTCCGATGCGCGCGCGGCCTATTTCATCGGCTCCATCGCGCTTGCCATCATCCTGTTCGATTCCGGTTTTCGGACCCGACTGTCGACATTCCGGCTCGCCGCAGCGCCGGCCCTCGTGCTGGCGACGCTCGGCGTCGGCATCACCTCGGCGGTGGTCGGGACGGCGGCGCATCTGCTGTTCGACTGGTCCTGGGTGGAGGGGCTCCTGCTCGGCGCCATCGTCGGCTCGACCGACGCGGCGGCGGTGTTCTTCCTCCTGCGCGTCGGCGGGGTCCACCTGCGCGAGATGATCTCCGCCACGCTGGAGGTGGAATCGGGATCGAACGACCCCATGGCGATCTTCCTCACCATGACGCTGGTGAGCATGATCACGGCCGGCGCGCTGGACTTCGACAGCGGCACCGCCGGCGGACTTGCCCTGCAATTCGTCCAGCAGATGGGTATCGGCCTGGCTGCGGGTCTCGCCGGCGGCTATGCCATCGTGCAACTGGTCAACCGGGTCAACCTGGAGCCGGCGCTCTATCCGATCGTCGTGCTGGCGCTGGCGCTGGCGCTTTCCGGTGCGACCTCGCTTGCCGGCGGCAGCGGTTTCCTCGCCGTCTATGTCGCAGGTATTACTTGCGGCAATGTCCGCATCCGCCAGCAGCCGGCACTGAAAAACTTTCAGGGCGGCATGACCTGGCTCGGGCAGATCGGCATGTTCGTGACGCTGGGCCTTCTGGCGACCCCCTCGCAGTTCGGCGAGGTGGCGCTCCCCGGACTGGTGCTCGCCGCCGTGCTGATCTTCGTCGCCCGGCCCGTCGCGGTCTGGCTCTGCCTGCTGCCCTTCGGCTTTACCCGCGCGGAGATCGCCTTCGTCTCCTGGGTGGGCCTGCGCGGCGCGGTCTCGATCCTGCTCGCGATCCTGCCGCTGATCGCGGATCTGCCGAACGCCCAGGCGATCTTCAACGTCACCTTCCTGATCGTGCTGACCTCTCTCGTCCTTCAGGGCTGGACAATCCGCCCGATGGCGAAATGGCTGAAGCTGATCGTGCCTGCAAGGCGCGGCCCCGTCGAGCGGATCGAGCTGGAACTGCCGGGCGGGCTCGATCATGAAATCGTCTGCTACACGGTGCATCCGGCAAGTGCCGTGGCGCGCGGGGCCCGCATTCCCCGCTGGGCGAGGCCGACGCTGATCCTGCGCGATGGCAAGACGATCCGCCTGCAAAAGGCCGGACGTCCCGAGGCCGGCGACCGGGTCTATATCCTCACCAACGCGCGTCAGGTACCGGTGCTCGACGCACTCTTCGCCGGCGCGCCGGAAGACGAGCACGACCCGGCGCTGTTCGGCGACTTTCCGCTCGATCCGGCAACGCGCATCGCCGACGTCGGCGCGGCCTACGGGTTCCGCGTGGAGCGGCGCGACGCCGAACTGACGCTCAAGCAGCTGATGGAACGCGAGCTTGGCGACGACATCGAGCCGACTGACCGCGTGCCCTATGGCGACATCGACCTCGTCGTGCGCGACATCAACGACGATCACGGGATCACCGCCGTCGGGCTTGCGGTGGAACATGTCGAGCCGGAAGAGCCGGTGCTGCCGTTCTTCTTTTCGCGGCAGGATCTCAGTCGCCTGGGCAAACGCGCCGCAAACCGGCTGCGCATGCGCCGCGCACGCAAGAAGGTGACCGCGCGCAGGCTCAAGGGCTATGATACGCCGGAACGGGCCACGGAGGCGGACCCTCCCCAGCCCCCGGTCTGAACCGTCAATGCGCTTGCAGAAAAGCAGGTTGGCTCAGTTTTCCTGGCGCTTCTTGCCGAAGCGCTTTTCCAGCTCCGCGCAAGGGTCGCCGCGCTCCGCCCCGCGTCCGGGCGTGAACCAGACATAGTCGTAAAGCGCCGCGTCACCGTCGCCGACCGCCGCATAGTCCTGCGGCTGCGTCGCATCCGCGCGCACCTCGACGAACCCGACCGTGACGACGGTGGCCGTCGCGTCGCGCCATGCCAGATAGCGTGGCACGCCGAAATCGGCGCGCACATGCCCGGCCCCGGCGATCAGCACCGCACCGTCTGCGCCTGCGCCATCTGCCGCGATCATCGCATCAGCCAGCGTCGCATCGCGCAGCCGCTGGACCGTGACCAGCGGCGCCAGCGCCGCGCGCGGCATCAGCCCGCAATGACCGTCGAACAGCGTGTCGAGAAGCCTGGCATCCTCCGCCACACCGAGCGGGGCGTCCAGCGACAGCGTCGCGACCGTCTCCGTACCAAGGCTCTCCAGTCCCTCCCGTGCCAGCGCGCGGCGATCCGCGCGCGGCGCATCGCCCGCAACCACGCTCAGCCCGGCCTCCAGGGCGGTCTCAAGGATTGGCCGGTAGATCGCATAGTCCGGCCAGCCAAGCTCGGACCAGCCGACGGCCGCGCCGAACCCGGCCGCATCCGCCGGCGTTCCAGCGAAATGCGCCTCGATCCTGTCCTGCCGGTCGCGCGGGATCATTTCCAGCACCACAGCGGGGCGGCGGCCGTTTGAGGCCGCCTGACCCAGCAGATAGGCCTGGAGGGCATGGTGGTCCGGATTGTCGTGGATCTCGCCGAGAAGCACATAGCGCGCATCGCGCACAGCCGTCCCGACCGCGTCGCCCGATACGAAATCCCCCTCCGCGCGCGACCAGACCTTGCCCGAAAGCGGATGATCCGCGCCTTGCGCCAGCGTGAAGGCGGGCACATCCGCGCGCGCGGACAGACCCGCAAGAAGGACCGAGAGGGCAACGAGGCCCCTGACTGCGAGACCGGAAACAGATGACATCAAGGTTCCTTTCTGCCTGCGTTGCGGACACAGCGGATGAAGCGCGTCTTTCAGACCCAAGATAGGCGTCCGGGTCCGCCCGGCGAGCCACGCGGTCATTTCAAGCCGCTTCGACGTCACCGGAAATTCAAGTGTATTCATACGTATTGACTATTTTGACGTGCACCGCTCGAATTCCCGGTGCAAGCCATCAACGGTCTGGCGTTTGTCGCCAGACGCGGGCGACGGCTCACCGAACACGGCTTGCCCGCATCTGGCGGTCACGGTGGAGCCGTTGACAGGTGTCGGACACATCGCGGCGAAGGCGGGATCGGACACCCCAACCAGGGAGACAGCATATGGCCAAAGCCCCCGACGGAAAAACCCCGGACAAAAGGCTGACGGACAGGCTGAAACGCGAAGAAGACCTGCGCAGGGTCATTGGTCAGGGTATTATCGACGGCCTGCTGTCGCCGGTCGGCGTCGTGCGGACCAACGGCGACGGCTACTACGGACAGACCAACGGGGACTACACGCAGACCGGCGGGTTCCACGATCAGGGCAGCGGCGCCTACAACCAAAGCCCCTGACAGCGGGCGCTTGCCGCCGGCCCTACCCGCGCGCCCTGCTCGGACGCGAAAAACGCCTCACGGCCCTGCGACCGTTTGCTCCTGCTCCGGGCATCCGGAGGGAGGCCCGACGTGCCGCGGGGCCGTGACCGCACAGCCCGTTCCCGGAGGTCAAGATGTCACCTCGCACCGCGGATGAAGCACCCCCCGATACGTTGCAGGTGGTGTTCAAGGTCGCCGAACGCTGCAACATCGACTGCGACTATTGCTATTATTTCAACATGGGGGACACGCGCGCCCTCGCCCGCCCGCCGGTTGTCGATCAGGACCGTGCCGAGGCGGTCGGCCAGTGGATCACGCAAGGCTGCGACGATCTCGGGATCAGGAAGGTCC
>MDTD01112368.1_pt1 | contig 13350 bp, 13 predicted proteins | sample 811221 | NCBI WGS metagenome assembly MDTD01 (sample SAMN05326646, study PRJNA326480) | marine metagenome | isolation source: seawater | place: Pacific Ocean: South West | collected 2011
GGCCCGGGCACATACTAGCCCTGGGCAACGCCCAGGGAACAGGTACCCCACCATATCCCAAGGGCTGAAGGCCCGACATATCGCTATCGCTATGGGGGCGCAATCTAAAATTTCAACGGAGCTCGAAGCTCCAGCTTCGTAACCGAACCCCCACCTATTTGGGGTTACGACTTTATGATAGAACCAAGTTTTCCCTATTCACCAAACCGCGAAATTCATTCCCGCTCCCTCTTCAAAGCACCATAAAAAAGCAGATCCTCCGGTTTATTCAGACTGTGATCTCATGTCTGTTTGAGGATAAAACTTCCCCCAAAAATCACGCGTTTCAGTATCTGACCCAGTAAAGGGCTTCAGGGCCGATATGGTTTCTTGACTCACTGTAATATAACTCACATAGCGTTTGCCGCTTTTCTTGGTTGCATCGGGGATACTTCCGTCTGAATACGAAACCATCATGTAAGGATTGCCCAATGGATCTTTACCCCATCGATCAATCAAAGGAGGATGGTCTGAAAAGAACGGCTTCAAATCGGTAAAAGATGGTACATAATCGACCCTGATTTCATTTTGGTAATCATCTCGCCAGAAGTCAAATACTGACCATAGCCGTTTTAGTTCCCATAAAGTAAGTTCAGCCGTTACCCGTGAAGGCGAGGTTTTTAATGTATTACCACCATATTTCTTTAACAGATTAGAAATAGCTTTCAGTTCCAGGTCAGACGCAATACTATAAGGAGTCCTTCCTTTCCAATCCATGGCCTTAGGATCTGCTCCCATCTTTAATAAATAGCGGATACAGGCATCCTGTTTGTGTTCTACTGCCACATGCAAAGGCGTTTCCAATGTCGCAGGAGCGGGGTGATTACCTATGTTTTGAACATCTGGTGTGCCAGCTTTAGCAAGGAGTAATTTCAACGCTTCGAGGTGCCCTGCTCCTGCTGCCAAATGTAAAACCGTATAGCCGTCCATTCCTGGTAATGTCAGTTTGGCATTCGCTGCCAACAGGGCTGTAATCATGTCGGGATGATTGAGCTCAGTTGCGAACCAGAGTGCCGTTTTACCATCACGATTCTGTACATCGACAGGTGACCCTGCAGCAAGCACTGCCTTTAGCTTTTCGATGTTATTATCAACAACCGCAAGATGCAGGAGAGGAGAGCCCATCGCTCCGCCAAAATATGCCTCCTGGTAAGGCCCTTCCTGACTTAACAATTGTGAAAACGTTGCCAGGTCGCCATCTTTCAGTGCCGAGATGATGGGATCCTGCAATGGAGATTTCTGCACAACTGGGCTTGGAACTGGTGCAGATCCTGATTTATGCTGGGTACTAGTTGCCTTATAAACGGCAAAACAGAAAAAAAGAAAGGACGCGAAACAGAAAAGTGGAATGATTGCTCGTTTCATTTTACCCACCCCGCAATATTACGTGACCCATCCTGCTGAACCATTAAAAGAAAAGTCGAGTGCAGATATTGAGACTTTTGAGTCATCCTAACATTATCGATACTACAAGCCAGTTTACCATATTTCCCATCTATATAGAAGTAGGCATAAATGATTTCTCGACTATAATTCCCTTCCAGCTCGATCTTTCTCTTATATCCAGATTCTGGGGCTTCTGACATCTGCCGAAATACCTTCTCTGGCTCCAGGCTTATTGATCCATTAGTCTGCACCCTTGAATGGAGTACCAAGCCATCATTTTCATTCAAAACCTGAATTTCTATATTATCAACTTTTTTAATCTTGCGCCCAAACTTATCTACATCCGAACTCATCGGTATTTCCTCACCATTATATACAGGGAGAATGGTGATGCCATGTTCCTGAAGCTCAGAAAATTTGTTGATACCTTTGATGAATCCAGCGTTAAGGTTGACAGTATCCCTGATCCTTCTTTCTTTGACATACTGCGTTTTGTTACTCAACTCATTTATGTTGTTTGCGAAAGATACCTCAAACTTCTGAATTGGTGCTGACCCAGGCGTTATGTGCGGCAATCTGATAACCAGGTTTGATCTATCCAGAAAGTACTGCCCGGAAACCTTAATGCCTTCATTGCGAACATTATAATGAACACTGAATGGCTCGTGCCCGTCTTTCCATAATCGTAAATCGATAAGATTGACCTGGTTCATTTCGTGGGAAAATGAACCATCAACAGTGCCTGACATCCCCACATTTCCCCCACCAGTCGGGGCTGATATGGAGATGTTGACTCCTGTAACCGGGTCACCATTTTCATCTACAATCGTACCACTGAGTAAGGCACGACCTGAAAGCTCTTTCCCTATTCTTTCCACCTTTTCACGGAGAGTCATGATTTTTTGTGTGGGTTCCATTGAAGGCGTTGGCTTAACACCTTCAACCTGCTGATCCTTCACCAATAGCAAAACTCCGATGGAAAGAAAGAGTAGTGATAATATCACCAGAGTCCATGTTCTTTTTTTCATAATACGTCCTATTTAAGAAGGTCTGTTTAGGTAAATCACAGCATGCATGTATTTTGGACATCGACAGGTGACCCTGAAGCAAACACTGCCTTTAGCTTTTCGATGTTATTATCAACAACCGCGAGATGCAGGAGCGGAGTGCCCAACGCTCCGCCAAAATATGCCTGCTGGTAAGGCCCTTGCTGGCTCATCAATTGTGAAAACGTTGCCAGGTCGCCTTGTTCCAATGCAGAGATGAAGGGATCCTGCACTAGTGATGTCTGCACCACTGGAAGGATTGTTCGCTTCATTTTACCCACCCTGCAATATTACGTGACCCATCTTGCTGAACCATGAAAAGTATATTTGTACGCAAGCTGCGGAATTTACTTGCTATTTCTAAGTTATATAGACCGCATGCAAGTTTACCATACTTCCCATCTATATGGAAGTACGCGTAAATAGTTTCCCCCTTATGATGCCCATCCAGTATTATGCTTCTTTTATATCCACCTTCTGGCGCTTCTGCCATCTCTCGAAAAATTCTCTCAGGATCTATGATGACAGTCCCATTACTCTGTTCTGTGCGATGAAATATTAATCCATCATTTTCATTTAACATTTGAATTTCAATGCGATCAGCTTTTTCCTCTGTTCGACCAAATTCATTCACTCGAGAACTAATAGGTATGTCATTTCCTTCATAAACAGGAAGAATGCTGATGCCATGATCCTGTGATTTTTGTAATTCCTGTATACCTCTGGCGAACCCGGATGTAAAACTTATATTATCACCATACTTTATCATTTTTACATATTGTGCACGTTCTTCAAGTCTTCCTAGTTTATTAGAAAATGAAACCATAGATTTTTTAATAGGATCTGCCCCAGGTGTTATGTGAGGCAATCTGATAACCAGATTTGATCTATCCAGAAAGTAGTGCTCGGATACCTTAATGCCTTCATTGCGAACATTATAATGAATACTGAATGGCTCGTGCCCGTCTTTCCATACTCGTAAATCGACAAGATTGACCTGGTTCATTTCATGGGAAAATGAGCCATCAACAATGCCTGACATACCCACATTTCCCCCACCAGTCGGGGGCTGATATGGAGATGTTGACTCCTGTAACCAGATCACCATTCTCATCTACAATCGTATCACTGAGTAAGGCACGACCAGAAAGCTCTCGGTCCAACCATTCTGACTTTTCCCGGAGAGTCAGAATTTCATGTAAGAGATCTGTTGACGATGCTGGCTCAGCACCTTCAACCTGCTGATCCTTCACCAATAGCCAAACTCCGATAGACAAAAAAGTATTGAGAGAATCAACAGTCCCCATATCCTTCTCTTCATCATTCCCCCTATATTCCAGCATCTTTCGCGTTCCCCACAAGCGCTGCGCACCAATGCCTTTTGTGTTAAATGCTATCATTTACCTGATGCATTATCCATCGCATGTGTTCGCAGCTAATCGCTGTGCATTACATTATCTCCTCCGCCACTCATTTCCACTCCCGTTTCAGCGCACCATAAAAAAGCAGATCCTCCGGTTTATCCCAACGCCGGATATGTTCCCGCAGGCAGCCTTCAAACCGCATCCCTGCCTTTTCCATCACCCGTGCTGAAGCCGGATTCCGTTTCATGCACCGCGCAAAAAGCCGATGCAGCTTCAGGTCCACAAACCCAAACCGCAAAATCACCTTCAGTGCTTCTGTGCAATAACCCTGCCCCCAGAACGGCTTTCCGATCCAGTAGCCGATCTCAGCGTGAGAATGCTGCACCGAGAATCCCATCAACCCGATCGCACCACGCAATGCCCCCGACTCACCATCCGTGATCGCCAGACAAAGGGCCTGACCGGTTTCCCATAGCTCCTGATGCTTCCCGATCCATGCTTCCGCCACCCCATCCTCATAAGGATGGGGGATACTGGCTGTGGTGTCCGCCACCGCAAAATCCCCGGCCAGACGCTGCACATCCGCAGCATCTGCCGGAGAAAATGGGCGCAGAAGAAGCCGTTCACTTTCAAGAACAGGTAACTCCCGCATCTGTTATCACTCCATAACAGGCTGTTAATCCTAAAGGGTCAGTGCCCAGATCTGTTTCCGACTGTGGGCATCAAGCTTCGATGGCACCGGAATCCGATACAGATCCCCGGCCACATCCTTGATCAGCAAACTGCCATCCGGCAATTCTTCCGGCCATTCATCCAGCAGCGTCTGAAAAATCCGTTCACCCTGCCGGGTGAGGACCGTCCAGTTGCGCAGTTCCACAAACTTCCGGATCTCCTTGATCGAGGTAATCTCCATCGTGAATCCCACCAGGTCCATCGCCTGTCGCAGCACCTTCTGCGACGCTTCACCCAGGTCACTGACCTGCTCAACCAGCGCGATCTCCTCATCCTTTTCATTTCGCAGTGAAAGAAAAGTATGCGGTTCCAGCCACGGAAAGCAGCGATGGATCGAAATCGGCTGCTCGTCGCTGTCACCAATCTTCGCATGCACACGACCGTCGGAACCCAACGAAAGGACCAACCTCTGATCCGCAGTCGATTCCGCCTGCGTCTGCTCCAGCTCATTTTGTGCCGACTTTGCTTCAGCCGACTGAGCTTCTGTGAGTACAGCTTCTGTCATCATCGTACCTTTCTTTTCAGGTCACACCGCAAAACCGGCGTGCAGTTCCTGTTGCATGTTATGCAGTTTCGCATACACCCCGTCATCCTGAGCCAGCAGCTCTTCATGGGTGCCACTTTCCACCAGCTCGCCATCCTTCAGCACCAGCAGGCGATCCGCCGTCTCCAGCGTGCTCAACCGGTGCGCAATCGCCAGCACCGTCCGATTCGCAATCAACCGTTGCAGCGCATTTTGAATCTTCCGCTCCGTTTCGGTATCCACCGAACTCGTCGCTTCATCCAGAATCAGGATACGCGGGTTGTGCAGAATCGCCCTGGCAATGCTGATCCGCTGGCGTTCACCACCAGACAGCGTCTGGCCCCGCTCACCAACAATCGTCTCATAGCCAGCCGGCATTTTGCAGATGAAGTCATGGGCATTCGCCGCCCGGGCAGCTTCCACTACCTGGGAAAGCGTCGCTTCCGGCATCCCGTACCGGATATTGTCCAGCACCGTACCGTGAAACAGGAAAGGATCTTGCAGCACCATCCCGATCTGCTTGCGATAGCAACCCAGATCCAGGTCCTGCACATTGACCCCGTCCACCGTGATCGTGCCGTCACTCACTTCATAAAAGCGCGCCACCAGCTTGATCAGCGTACTCTTGCCCGAACCGGAAGGCCCGACCAGACCGATCATTTCACCCGGTTTGATCTCAAAGGAAATATCCTTCAACACCCGCCGGATGCCGTCATAGGACGCACTGACCCGGTCAAACTTCAGATGCCCCTGCAACGGTTCCAGCTTGACCGGTTCCTTCACTTCTGTGATAAACGGTTCCGTATCCAGCACCTCAAACACCCGGTGCGCACTGGTCACCGCCCGATTCAGCATCCGCGTCATCTGACCGATCACTTCCAGCGGCCACATGTACAGCCCCACATACAGCAGGAAAGATACAAAGGTACCCGTTGAAAGCGGCGCTCCTTCTACACCAGTCAGTCGCGGCAGGGCCAACACCCAGACCGTGATCACCAGCGCATGAAAGGAGAAGATCAGCAACGGCCAGAAACTCGTCCAGATCCGGTGAATACTGTTGAACGTCACCAGACAGCTCCCGTTCCGGTCATTGAACCGTCCCGTTTCTCGCTCTTCCTGGTTGAAAGCTTTCACCACATGCATGCCCGGAATCGTGTCCGACAGCACGGCCGTCAGCGACGACCACTTGCGCCAAGCCTTCTGGAAGATCCGTCCCATACTCCGCCCATGCCTGAAGAAAGCAAACAGAAAAAGCGGAATCGGTATCACCATGATCAGCCCCAGCCGCCAGTCCAGAATCAGCATCATCACGCTCAATCCGCACAGCATGATCGTCGCCAGACAGACTTCCACCACCCCAAACGCCAGGAAATCCCAGAGTCGGTCGGTATCGCTGCTTACCCGGCTGATCAGGCTGCCCGTCTGCTTGCGTGAGAAATACTGCAGGCTCAACTTCTGCAGGTGCGCATACAGATCCCGTCGCAGATCGTGCGCCACCAGCTCACCGATGACCGCCAGCTTCCGCAACCGGATCCACAGGCCCAGCTCACGAACCACATAGATGACCAGAATCAGACCCATCACTTTCCACGCCAGTGACATCGCCACCGCTGGCTCCTGATTCCCTTCCGTTACCGGACGGATCACCTTATCAATCAGATAACCCGTCAGGTAGGGAGGCAACACATTGGCAACCGTCAGGACCACCGCCCCGAGACTGCCAAGAATCACCGCCCCACGATAAGGTTTCAGATAACTCAGCAACCGCCAGATGATCGCCAGCTCATTACCGGAAACCGTTGCCTGCGCATCCTTGACCGGTGCCGCCACCGCTTCTGCATACGACGCATCAGGATCATTTTCCGGCACCTCGCGTCCTTCCTTTTTCTGAGTCAGGACATATCGAATATTCTCCATCGTCCGACGCTGACGATGGGTGTAGCGCAGCTCTTCCAGCCGCTCCCCGTCTTCACCAACCAGATTCAGCGAAGTACAGCTCAGACCGGCATTCTCATGGACCGACTTGATCGCCTTTACCGGATAAGTCGTCACGCCCTGCACCTGCTCACCATGAGCCCGTGCAATCGCTACCGCATCGCCATTGATCGCAATCCAGGTCTGACTGAATGCCATCTGATTATTCAGATCCGAGAGCGCATAAAAATGGATCTCACCACCTTGCCAGGCTTGTTCAATCGCCTCGCGAATGGCTTTCGGCATGACCTCAGGCTGATTTGTGAATGTCTGGATGATGGACCGATTTCTATCTGCAGAATGCTGCATGATATACTCCAGTTTACCACAAGTTAACAAAAAATGAGGGAAAGGTTGAGGTTGTGGTTCAGCCGAAAAACCAAAAGAAAAGGCCCTCGGCGTTGTTCATTCCGCTAAGGGCCTTATCTATGGATGGTGGATGGAAAAGGAATCTACATCTCAGGCACCTTCAGCGGCAGAATCGGGGCGTGCTTTGGAATAAAAGCCACATGACGGCCCCGGACGCAAAACATCTCTGCTGTGCAAATCATCTTGTCTCGGTATAGGCTCTTCATGTCAGGCTTTCGATTCAGTGAGAAGTAGTGGAAAATCTTCCGTAAGAAGCAGGAGAAGCATTTCCGTGCGAATCAGTCAATCCCTTCGCACCTGTTGGAAAAAATCGGCGAATTATCGCCGCTTTCCCCTGTCGTCTGAGTTATACATACCCCCTTTAAAAAGGATAACAACCCAAAGCAACTAAATTTTCCTAAAATAATTTAGTAAATCCACAGGCAGCAGAAAAAACCAAAAAGGTGGAAAAAGTAGCCCCACCCCCATCCCCACATTACATTCCTCAAAAACCCAAAAAACCATTCAATCTCCAACCCACAACCTTCCCTCCTTCAACCTTCCACCCCAGAGATTCCCGTCACATGTTTGACATCACCAGAATGAGTATAGGAGGCCTCGTCGTCTATCCCGCCGGAGCTCTTTTCGGTCCCAGGACGACCGGTGACTTCGAATTCGTCTGGATCGTGGAAGGCCAGGTCATCTGGGAAGAAAACGGAAATCCCCATAAAGTCGGTCCCGGCGACATCATCCTCGTTCAGCCCAATACCCGCGATTCCTTTATCTGGGATCCCAAACGCTCAACCAAACACGCCTTCATTCATTTCACCATCGAAGACCCAGACAACTATTTGCCCCCATTAAATCGTTGGCCCCTCATTCGATCCATGCCCAACCATGATGTCATCCGCCCTCTGTTCCGCCAGTATCTCTGGCTTCGATCCCGAACTCCCGGAACTGGAGACGAACTCAGCAAACACGCCCTGAAACACATGGTCATGAGTTTTGTGACTGGTGCTCTCATCGGTCATGAAGAAGAAAGTCTGGAGATGCCCGATCCCGTCGAACGCGCTATCCGGTTTGTACAGTCAAGTTGGGACCGTTCCGAAACCATGACCCCTCCCGATCTCAAAGTGATGGCCAAAGCGGCTGGTGTTTCCGATGTCCATCTTTGTCGGCTTTTCAGGCAATCACTCGGTCACGGTCCTGTCACGATCGTACGATATCTCCGACTGGAACACGCAGCCGCTTTGTTAAATCGGAGTAATCTTCAAATCCAGGAAGTGGCCCGGCTTGCCGGTTTTGAAAATCCTTTTCATTTCACCCGCTGCTTCCGTGACTATTACGGATGCAGTCCCCGAACTTACCGACGGCAGCTCAAGGAGGGTGCCACGCTCTATCCGAAGGAAAAAATTATTGCTTCTCTGGCGCAGACTCTCCAGATGTGACAGGGCGGGTATTTACAGCTATCGACGTTGTTGGCAATTACAGATTGGTATGTACAGAATGGCGTATCCGAGTTGATTCTCGGCTGATTCCCCTGATATTACGAAACTTTCCGCATCCCCAAACAGTGTTGTCATCAGTCGTTTTGGAAGACTGGTGACATTTTTCACAATCCCTCAATACAATCCCCCAAGGAGGTCTTTGCATGACTCGTCTTGCAAAACTCGCCATGGCTTTTGTTGCCATGCTTACCCTGGCCGGCAATGCCATTGCTGGCGACATCACCCTCGATCAGGCTCATGCTGCGGTTATGGCTGCAGCCAAAAAAGCGGAAGAAATCAACACCAAGATGGATATCTGTGTCGTTGACGCAGGTGGTAATCTCAAGGCGTTCGTCCGGATGGATGGAGCCTGGCTGGGTTCCATCGACATCTCCATCAAAAAGGCCAAAACTGCCCGTTATTTTGATATGAACACAGGTGCTATCGGCCAGCTTTCTCAGCCTGGTGGCCCGTTGTACAATATCGAACATTCCAATGGTGGACTCATCACTTTCCCTGGTGGCATCCCCATCAAGGATGGCGAAGGCAATGTCATTGGAGCTATCGGCGTCAGCGGTTCCACGGTAGAGAATGATCATACGGTCGCCTCTGCCGGTGCCGATGCAGTCATGCATGCTGGGCATGGACACCATGGTCACAGCCACTAAGGCTAACTGACTGAATACAGCATCTTCTGGCGGTTTGCGGTTCTCCTGCAAACCGCCTTTTTTACCCAGAAGATGAATCAGTTTTCGACCGGACACAACATACATGGGCTGGCTACTCGACTAATCCTTGTGCAATCCCACTTTGCAGGGGCAATGGCCGCGTCTGGCAGATTACGCGAATGCAGCACTCATATGGGACATGAATGGGATCAGGTGAGTGGCGGAGAATTAACGCCGCCCAAATAAGGCCCAGAATAGGGGGCCTGGTTTCACGCATCAGCAGCCACCTTCCTGGTTGGTTGCTTGACTTGACGGGGATTCGTGGTACTTCAACGACTTGTTATTGTGCCGGATGCCGCGTCCGATTACCGACAGGTAACCCCTTCAGGAGAGCCCCCTCATGGCCACAATCTTTACTAAGATCATTCAAGGTGAGATTCCCAGCTTCAAGATTGCTGAGAATGAGCAGTTTTATGCTTTTCTCGATATTCGACCCATCAATCCCGGCCATACCCTCGTCGTTCCCAAACAGGAAACCGATTATCTGTTTGACCTGGATGATGAGCTTTTGAGCAGCATGCTGGTGTTTGCCAGGCCGATAGCAGCAGCCATTGAAAAAACCGTTCCCTGCAAGCGTATCGGGTTGCTGGTTGCCGGATTGGAAGTGCCGCATGCGCACCTGCATCTGGTGCCGATTACCGGTGAAGGTGATCTCACCTTTGCCCGGGCAAAACCAGCAGATATGGATGACCTGAAGGTCTTGCACGGTCAGATTCTCGCTAATTTTTGAATTCACCCCCTTCGAAAGAATATCTGAATGATCCTTAAAATTCGTAAACTTGCAGCTGATGCTATTGTCCCGCACATCGCTCATCCTGGTGATGCCGGCATGGACTTGTTTTCCAGTGAAGATTGTCTGATTCCAGCAGGAGAAACCCGTCTGGTCAAAACCGGTATCGCAATTGAACTGCCACCAATGCACGAAGCTCAGGTCCGTCCCCGCTCCGGGTTGGCGCTGAAGCACCAGATTACGGTTCTCAACTCACCGGGTACTATTGATGAAGGTTATCGTGGTGAAATCGGGCTGATTCTGATCAACCATGGCAAGCAGGATTTTGAAGTCACCAAGGGAATGAAATGTGCCCAGATGGTGATCAAGCCGATTTTGGCCGTTGAAGTTCAGGAAGTGACAGAGCTGAGTGATACCAGCCGTGGTGCCGGTGGCTTCGGTTCAACGGGGATCTAAAGACCTCGCCAACGATTTTTGCCGTTATCCAAATCCAGATTGATCATTTGAGCAGAAGCGGTCTTTTATTTGCCGATGGTGCTTGAAGTCAATAGGAAACTAACAATATTTCACAGACGTTTCATCGGGAGAATTGGGGTGCCTTGTGCCTGGGCAGAAGCAACTGCACAAAGTCATCCGGTCCTTCCGATAGTCTGTAAGCCTTCCAACCGAACCATCCCCATTGTTGCGCCTGAACAGGCGTATTCCGGAGCCTGTTGTGCGTAAGTTTCTTCGCTCGTTCAAGAACATTTTTTCCAATGATATCGGTATCGACCTGGGTACAGCCAACAGTCTGGTCTTTGTACGGGGTCAGGGTATCGTGCTGAGCGAACCATCTGTGGTTGCCGTTCGCGAAGAGACCGGCAAGGTCATGGCTGTGGGCATGGAAGCCAAAAAGATGCTTGGTCGTACTCCGGGCAATGTCCGGGCGATCCGTCCCATGAAGGAAGGCGTGATTGCCAATTTTGAAATCACCGAAGCCATGCTCCGGCATTTCATCCAGAAAGTTCACCGCAAGACCAATATCTGGGGCCCCCGTGTCCTGGTTGCGGTTCCCACCGGCATCACGGAAGTTGAAAGCCGGGCCGTGGAAGACAGCGCCAAAAAAGCAGGTGCCCGCATGGTTCACCTGGTGGAAGAACCCATGTGTGCAGCACTGGGTGTCGGCATGCCGGTGACGGAGCCGTGCGGCAGTATGATTGTCGATATCGGTGGCGGTACGACTGAAGTCGCCGTCATCTCTTTGAATGGTATCGTCGAGAGCTGTTCTGTCCGTACTGGTGGTGATTCCATGGATGATGCGATTCAGCATCTGATCAAACGTTCCTACAGTCTGATGATCGGTGAACGTACCTCTGAAGACATCAAGATTACCATCGGCAGTGCCTATCCGATGACCGAGGAAATGACCCTCGAAGTCAAAGGGCGCGATCTCAATTCCGGTTTGCCCAAAACCATCAGCATTGATTCCTCCGAAGTGCGCGAAGCCCTGCTGGTCCCCATCAGTTCCATTGTCGATGCCGTGCGTGTTACACTGGAAAGATGTCCGCCTGAACTGGCTGCGGACCTGATTGACCACGGTATCGTCCTTGCTGGCGGTGGTGCTCTGCTGCGCGGTCTGGATCAATTGATCGCGGAAGAAACCGGATTGCCGGTAACGGTTGCTGATGAGCCGCTGCTGGCTGTTTCCCGTGGCACTGGTATGGCGTTGGAAGGTCTTGATGATCTGGATCGTTAGGCGATTGACGAAGCCAGGACGACTGGCTAGCCGATAGCTCACTTCACTCTCTAAGATGCATCTCTGACCCTTTTCCCACCCGCATACCCTATGGCCAAAGCAAAAGCAAAAAGCACAGGCGAAGTCAAACTGACGCCGATGATGCAGCAATACCGTGCTGCCAAAGCGGATATTCCTGATGATGTGCTGCTACTTTTCCGCATGGGCGATTTCTACGAGATGTTCTTTGAGGATGCCGATCTCGGCGGACGCATCATGGAGATCACGGTGACCAAGCGCAATGGCATTCCCATGTCCGGGATTCCCCATCATGCCTTGCAGAACTACCTGCCGCGCATTCTGGAAGCCGGAGTCAAGGTTGCCATCGCCGAGCAGGTGGAAGATCCGAAAGAGGCCAAAGGGATCGTCAAGCGGGAAATCACCCAGATCATCACTCCCGGCACTATTGTCGAAGGAGATGTGCTGAAATCGGGTAAGAGCAATTTTCTGGTCAGCCTGTGCAGGGGTAAAAAAGGAGCTTATGGAATCGCCTGTCTGGATATCAGTACCGCTGAATTCCGCATCACCCAATGCGATACTCATGAGCAGCTTGAGACCGAACTGCACCGGCTGCAACCTGCCGAGATCCTGCTGCCCGACCATCTGAAATCGGAGTGGGAAGAGGATGGTTATCCCGATGCGCCACGCCGTATTGTCTGGACCCCCGTCGATGACTGGACCTTTGATGATACCGTTTCCAGCGACCTGCTCAAGCGCCATTTCGATGTGGCATCGCTGGATGGTTTTGGCTGCCGTGAATTCCCGATTGCCGTACGTGCTGCTGGTGCTGTCCTCTATTATGCCCAGAACAACCTGCGTCGCAATGCCGATCATGTGACCGGTCTGCATCCTTATTCTTCGACCGATTACCTGATGATCGACCGTATCTCCCAACGGAATCTGGAACTGGTGGAACCGCTGTTTACCGAAAGTAAGGATTCGACCCTCATCTCGGTACTGGATCAGACGATTACGCCCATGGGCAGCCGCCTGATGCGGGAATGGATTTTGCGGCCCCGCCTGGATCTGCCCACCATTCATGCCCGACTGGATGCGATCAATGCCTTTGTCGATGACCAGTTGCTGCTGGCTGAACTGCGCGAAGTGCTTGGAGCGGTCCGCGATATCGAAAGGACCATTGCCCGCATCAATGTGGGGTCTGCCAATGGCCGGGATCTGTTGGTCCTGCAACGCGGCATCAGCGCCATTCCCGGCGTCA
>MDTD01143454.1_pt1 | contig 13347 bp, 11 predicted proteins | sample 811221 | NCBI WGS metagenome assembly MDTD01 (sample SAMN05326646, study PRJNA326480) | marine metagenome | isolation source: seawater | place: Pacific Ocean: South West | collected 2011
CTTGAGAAAAGAATTAATAAAATTCTTGATCATGGTGCTTACATCATGGGACCTGAAGTATTTGAACTTGAGGAGAAATTAGCTAATTATTGTGGAGTAAAACATGCTATTTCATGTTCTTCAGGAACGGATGCGCTCTTAATTCCACTTATGGCATGGGGAATAGGTCCAGGAGATGCAGTATTTACTACACCTTTTACGTATGTTGCAACTGCAGAAGTAATTTCTATCCTTGGTGCAACACCTGTATTTGTAGATGTTTATGAATCGACTTTTAATATTGATTGTGAAAAATTAGAAATTGAAATTAAAAGAGTAAAAGAAGATGGAAAGCTCAAACCAAAAGCAATTATTCCTGTTGATTTATTTGGTTTACCAGCAAGATATAGGCTAATTACAAAAATTGCAGAAAAATATAATTTAAAGGTTATTGAAGATGCCGCTCAGAGTTTTGGAGGTGCTATTAGAAATGAAAAGGTTGGTACTTTTGGAGATGTAGCTGCTACTTCATTTTATCCTGCCAAACCTTTGGGATGTTATGGAGATGGAGGAGCAATTTTTACAAATGATGATAATTTAGCAGAAGAGTGTAAAGCTATTCGTATCCATGGAACTAAAAATGATAAATACAATAGTGAGATGATTGGCTTAAATGGAAGGCTTGACAGTATTCAAGCAGCAGTTTTATTAGAAAAACTTACAATTTTTGACGAAGAAAAAGAAATGAGAAAAAAAGTCGATACTAAATATAGAGATTTTTTCAATAATGCTCAGTATCATCCGAAAAATTATAGTTCAGCTAATGCTTTATTTTCTATTATTCTGGGGTCTAAAAGTTATAGAGATGGTTTGATTAGAAAACTTTCAAAAAATAACATACCCACTGTAATATATTATAAGTTTCCAATACATTTAATGAAAGGTTTTAAGTATTTAGGTTATAATTCTGGGGATTTACCTGTATCTGAATCTTTATCAAGGAAGATAGTTAGCCTTCCCATGCATCCTTACATAAAAGAAGAGGAAATTGAATCACTTGTTAATTTCATAAAAAAAAATTAAAAAGAATAAGATAAACCAAACCCTAGTGATGAATTATATTCATTCCCAACTAAAATTAATTTTCCAATAATATCATCAAACTTTTTTTCATATTTAATTTTATACCTAAGAATATCGTTTACGTTAATTTTTTTAGAAATTTTCAAAGAGATTGAATTATCATAAAAATTTTGTAATAGCCCAATGTGAAGTATTTTTGATTTTTCAATTAGTTTTTCTCGATTGATAAAAGGATTTCCAATCGTTAAATCTTTGTATCTCCAACCATCATTATATTGGTAATTCCAATAATAAATATCATTTTGATAAGGAGGATCCAAACAACAATTTGTGGTATTTAAAAATTCAATGAGTAAGATATTATTACTTAATTCGTTATTTACCTCAATACCCCATAATCCATCTGTTTTATTTGCAAATCTTAAACTACTAGTATCTTCAAAATAGTGTTGATAATAAAATTTTAATTTGTTGGTATTAAAATTACTTTCAATGTAGAAATCCCAAATACCATTGTGACTTCCTAAAGCATTTGCATGAGGCTCATTTCCTGATAATGGTCCATCTGCAGCAATAAACACTTTTAAAAAATTTTTTAATGAATCAGGCTGATCCCCAGGATTATTGTTATGAATTGTATCAATAGTAGTCCCAGCCCATATAGCAGTATGAACCAAACCTAGTCCAAATTTTACTTTAGATTTTGAGGATGATTTTAAATAAACAAATTTTTCATGTAGATAAGGAGCATCTGAATAAAATTGTGTTTTTTTTAAAAATCCATGAGAGATGCCCCAATCAAATTCAACGATTTTATTTCTTGGCAATTTTTTCTTTCCACCAATTCCTATTCTCGGAATTGGTCTAGCATTATTACTAATAAGCAAACTACCTGTACTTAATTTGTCATTAAGATATAAACTGAATTTTCTGTAATATTTTCCGCCAATCAAATAAATATTTTTATTGATATGGTAATCAATAAACGTTTCTCCAAAGGTAAAAGATTCATCATTTGAATAACCATTCGAAAGAGAAATCAAGTAACTAAGATTTCCAACTTTATTTTTAATTGATACATTTAAGAGATTATCATTGTTAACGAATCCATAGTTATTACTTTTGAGCCAGAAAAATTCTTCTTTGTTCATTGAAGAATAATCAAACTGTATCTTATTTTGAGCATATAAATTCGATAAAAAAAATAATGAAATAAACAGCCTATAGTATTTTTTTAATTTTTTATAAAACATTTTTTGTCAATCAAATTTACTTTTCTTTTTATTTGTTTATTAACATTTAAAAATACAATTTTACATTTATTAATGAAAAAGCTTAAAAAACCCAATCTTTTTGTAGTCGGCGCTGCTAAATGTGGAACCACCGCTTTATACAAATTTTTAAGTCTCCATCCAGAAGTTTATATGAGTCCGATCAAAGAGCCACATTTTTTCTCAAAAGATATAAGATATTCAAATTTTTCTTATCAATATAAAAGAAGAAATTATTTTAATTCAAAAAAATATTTTTCAAAAGAAAAGTTAGATTATATGCAAATAGCGTTTATTGAAAATGAAGAGGACTATATGTCACTTTTTAAAGACAGTACTCGCGAAAAGTATTTAGGTGAAATAAGTAACGGATATTTAATAAGCAAAAATGCATATCAAGAAATATATAATTTTAATCAAGATGCAAAAATTATTATGATTTTAAGGAATCCTCTTGAAAGAGCTTTCTCACATTGGCGTCAAGAAAATAGATCTGGTTTTAGTAAATCTAATAGTTTTTATAATGACATAATTTATGATTATTCTTTAAATGATGAACAATGGGGAGGTAAATCCAATACGTATGTACAATTAGGACTTTACTCAAAGCAGATTAAAAAATATTTAAATCTTTTTCCTAAATCAAATATTAAGGTTTTATTTTATGATGACTTAGTATCAAAACCAATAGAATTGAGAAAAGATTTATTTAAATTTTTGAATATTAAGGATATCGATATTGACTTTTCAGAAAGACATAACTCAGATTTTGAAGGAAGAAATTCTTTGATTAAAAACCTATTTAAAAAGTACAGATCAGTTGACCACAAAATGAAATATTGGATTCCTAATTTCATAAAATCCATTTCGAAAAAATTACTTTTTAAACAAAAAAGTGAAAGGATTGAAATTGTTGGTGATGAGAAAATTAAATTGAAAAAATTATTTTTAAGCGATATCATGTTAGTTGAAGACATTTTGAATGTAAATCTAGAAAAATGGAAATAAAAAATAAAAAATTTATTGTAACAGGCGGAGCTGGATTCATTGGAAGCAATCTAGTAGATAGATTAGTTGATTTAGGATGCTCTGTTCACGTTATTGATGATTTTAGTACTGGATTAAGAGAAAATTGTAATAAGGAAGCCATATACCATGAAAAAGATATTTCAGATATTAACTTAAAGAAAACATTTGATGATATAATGAATGATGCGGACGGAATTTTTCACATGGCAGCAAGGGCTAGAGTCCAACCTTCAATTGAAGATCCCATCAACTCTGAAAAGAATAATACTCAAGGGACAATTAACATGTTAACTTCTGCAAAAGATTCAAATGTAAAACGTTTTGTTTACAGCTCTTCTTCTTCAGTTTACGGTGATCCAGTCTCATTACCAACAAATGAGAGTAGTCCAATAAATCCTCTTTCGCCTTATGGAATGCAAAAATATTATGGTGAGTTAGCATGCAATGTTTTTGCTAAAATATTTTCAATTGAGACTGTCTCATTAAGATATTTCAATGTATATGGTGAAAAACAAAATTTTAATGGTGCTTATTCATTAGTAATGAGTATTTTTGCAAACCAATTAAAAAATAGACAACCCTTATCTATAACTGGAGATGGTGAACAAAAAAGAGATTTCACTTATGTGGGAGACGTTGTTAATGCTAATATTTTAGCTATGGAATCAGAATTTGTTGGTAAAGGGGAATCTATTAATATTGGAAATGGAAGTAACTATTCCATAAATCAAATAGCCGATATGATGGGAGGAAAAAAAGTCTATATTGATCCTGTAATTGAACCAAAAGAAACTCTAGCTGATAATTCTAAAGCACAACAAATCTTGAATTGGAAACCATCAATGGATTTAAAAGAGTGGATAAAGACATATAAAAAAGATTTAGGAATTTAACATAATTAATCATTTGTTAAGATTGAATTTAAAATTATATTAAAATCATGAAAAATTATGTCATATTTTTTTCTCTTTTGTGTTCAATTTATGCACAGATTGGTATTCAAAATTCACCATCAGATCTAAAAGAAGAGGTTGAAAGTTTAAAAAGTAGCTTATCTTCTGAAATTAGTGAAGATGTTTCAAATAATAATATAAGTTCAGTTGAAATAATATCTGAAGAAGCTCCTAAAACATCTGAAATATCTAATGTATACTTCGGTTATAACTATTTTAAGAAAGACTTAAGTTTTTTTGATAATTTACCAACGCCAATTAATTATCTTCTTGGTCCTGGTGACGAAATATCTATTTCAATGTGGGGTGAAACGAATTCACGAGAAAACTATGTTATCAATAAGGATGGAGCAATTTTTTATGAAAATGTTGGTTTTATTAACTTATCCAACTTAACACTCCAGCAAGCTAAGGAAATCTTAATTGAACGCCTTGCAACCGTTTTTTCTACTCTGCAAAATACTGTAAATCCAACTAATTTGAGTGTTGAGCTTGGTACTTTAAAATCCATTAATATTTATACTACAGGGCAGGTAGAAAGCCCTGGAATCAACTTAGTACACCCTTTTTCAAACATTTTTACAGCACTAGTTCAATCTGGTGGAGTTAAAGTTGATGGTAGCCTGAGAAAAATTAAACACATTAGAAATGGAGAAGAAATTCAGGAAATTGATTTTTATAAGTTCTTCTTAGAGGGTTCTTATGAAATCGATAAAGAAAAGTTAATCGATGGTGATATCATACATGTACCAATAGTTAATAATAGGGTTCAAATTGATGGTGAAATCATAAATCCTTTATTTTATGAATTGAAAAAAAATGAAACTATAGAAGACTTAATAAGTTTTGCTGGGGGTTTTACCTCCATGTCTTCAAGCTATATAACAATTGATAAAATTATTCCAATGGAAGAGAGAGATTTTGAAGATCTTGCTATGTCAAGTTTAAACATTGATTATAGAACTTTAAATGATATTACCTTGAATAATGGAGATTATGTTTTTGTCTTACCAATTTCAGAAGTAAAGACCAAGATTGAAGTATATGGAAGAGTAAAAAATCCAGGTCAATATTCTTCATTAAATTCATCTTTGAAAGATATATTAAATCTTGCAGGGGGTTTTAATGATCCTATTTTTAGAAAAACAATTAATGATAAAGAAATAACTGTATTAAGGCAAAATGAAAATCAATTTTATGGTGAAGAGTTTTCAGTAGCTTATAATGAATCTGCTAATTTTTCTCTCAAACCAGGAGACAAGATATTTGTATATGAGGACATCAACTTTAAAAACAGTTTTACATATCGAGTTGAAGGACAAGTAAATAAACCAGGAACATATCCATTGACTAAAGGTATCACTTTGGGAGATGCAATAAAAAGTGCAGGAGGATTAACTGAATTATCATCTGTTAATAATATTACTGTTGGAATAGAGTTCACTAGTATTTCAGAAGAAGGAAGGCAGGAAGTTATAACTGAGCTTGTAGCTGACCCTGATTATGATTTTGAGTTATCACAAGGTACTGTCATTACGGCACTTCCGTTTGAGAATGTTGTTAGAGTAGAAGGGAATGTTTATAACCCTGGGTTTGTAGCTGTAAAGGGAGGAAGAATATCAATGTATCAAGCAATTGAATTAGCAGGTGGGTATAAACCATACACCTTAAAAGATAGGGTTTATGTTCAAAGAGCAAATGGTGAAATCGACAAAGCAAATATTTTTAGAGGACGAGCAAAAAGAGTTTTTCCTGGTGATACAATTTTTGTTCCTCAGGATCCTGATCCTCAAGAATTTGACATAAATACTTTCATTGCTGATTTTTCTACAACACTAGCTAATATCGCTGCAATCTTGATTATTGTTGACAACAATCAATAATGAAATTAATTCTTCTTCGACATGGTGAAAGTCAATGGAATTTAGAAAATAGGTTCACTGGATGGAAAGACATTAATTTAACACCAAATGGAATTAAGGAAGCTCAATGGTCGGCAGATAAAATTTTAAATGAAAATTTATCAATAAATAGTATACATACATCCATACTTGTTCGAGCACAACATACTGCTGAAATAGTAGCAAAAACTATTAATTTTCCAATCGAAAGTATTATTAAAGATTGGCGTTTAAATGAAAGACATTATGGAGCGTTACAAGGATTAAATAAATCTGAAACCGCAAAAAAGTATGGAGAAGAACAGGTTTTAATATGGAGAAGAAGTTATAATATCTCTCCTCCACTTTTAAAAGATAATGACACAAGACACCTCAAGCAAGTATCAAAGTTTAAAAAAATCAAAGAAATTTTGCCTAAAGGAGAAAGCTTAGAAGATGTTTTAAAAAGGCTCTTGCCTTTTTGGGAGATGTATTTCAACAAAATCAAATTTTCAAATAATACTCATTTAATTGTTGCACATAGCAATTCTTTGAGAGCAATAATAAAAATACTGGATTTGCTTTCTAATGATGAAATTATTAAAGTAAATATTCCTACAGGTGTACCACTTATATATACATTTGATAAAAATGGAATAATAGTGGATAAAAAATATTTAATTGGTACGAAAGAATTAGAGAAAAAGCAGAAGAAAATATTAAATCAAGGTAAGATTAAATGAATTTTGATTTTTCAAATTATAAAGTCATGGTCATAGGAGATTTTATGATTGATAACTACACTTTTGGAAAATCTTCAAGAATTTCTCCAGAAGCTCCAGTTCCTGTAATAACTCCAGAATTTGAAAATACTGTTCTTGGTGGTGCAGGAAATGTGGTAAATAATTTATCAAATTTAGGCGCACAAGTTTCGTGTATGGGTGTAGTAGGAAGTGATGTTTGGGGAAAAAAATTAATTTCGTTATTGAAAGCGAAATCTGTAAGTACTAATTATATTGAAGTTTTAGAAGATTATCCAACTACTGTTAAAGAAAGAATTTATTCAAATGGAGTTCAAGTTGCCCGCTTAGATACTGAAAAGATAATTAATTGGTCACCATCAAAAGAATTTTTAGATATTAACTTTGAAGAATTTGATGTTGTTATTTTATCAGATTATAACAAAGGTGTTTTAAATTCTCCGTGGTATAAATCAAAGTTTTCAAAAAATATGGTCATTATTGATCCAAAAAAAGATAATTTCAATTTTTACCAAAATGCAAATATAATTACTCCAAATCTCAAGGAACTCGAAAAAGTTTCAAAAACTAAAATTAACAATAAATCAATTTTTCAAAATTGTAATGAATTAATTACAAAGCATAATATTGATTATATTGTTGTTAAAAAAGGGGAAAAAGGAATGACGATTGTTGGTAAAAATAATTTTTTAAAAGACATTAAAGCTCATAATGTTAAATCTCCAGATGTAACTGGTGCTGGAGATACCGTCATTTCTACTTTATCTCTTTTTTTTGCGGAGACTAAAAACATAATAAGATCAGCAGAAATAGCTAACTATGCCGCATCAATTGTAGTATCAAAATCTGGTACAGCTTCTATAAAAATAGAAGACATCAAAGAATTCGCGAATGAAAAATAAAAAGTTAAAAATAGCCTTGAGTGGAGTGAATATAATTGATACTGGACAATTGCAAATATTCAGATACTTGCTAAATGCATTATTAAAAAGAAATGTAGAAATTATATGTTTGGTAAATAGTAAGTCTCTTTTTGATAAAAAATTGTTTGACAAAGTAACATTTATGGAGTATCCACAAATAAAAAAAAGCTGGATAAAAAGAATGATTTTTGAATACTATAGTCTTTTCAGAATTTCAAAAAAAATTGATTCAGACATATGGATAAACATGCAGGATACTTCTGCAAGGGTTTACACATCAAACTCATTTGTTTATTGTCATAATCCAAGCATGTTTGGTGAAAAAAAACTTTGGAATCTTTTTTACGATTGGAAATTTTTTATTTGGACATACCTATACAAATATCTTTTCAAAATAAATATTAAATCAAACAAAGGGGTAATAGTCCAGCAAGAGTGGATTGCTGAAGAATTCAAAAAACTATATAAAATCGATAATACAATTGTTGCTAAGCCCATAGAAGACCTTCCATCAAAAGCAAATAATAATATTTTTGAAAAACTGGTTTTCATTTACCCTTCCATAAGCAGACTTCATAAAAATTTTGAGGTTATTTTAAAAGCCTTAGAATATATAGATAATCATTACCCTTCCTATAATGATAAAATTTTTTGCTCATTTACTTTTGATAAAGATGAAAATCGTTGGTCAAGATATCTTTACAAAAAATATAAAAAACTTAAAAATATTGAGTTTACAGGTTACATGAAAAGAGAGGATCTAATTAAAAAAATGGAAAATTCTACCATAGGTGTATTTCCATCAAAGCTAGAAACATGGGGGTTACCAATTACAGAGTTTAAACAATATAGATTACCTATTATTCTCTCGGATTTAAAATATGCGCATGAAACACTTGGTAACTATAGTAGAGCTATTTTTATTAATCCAGATGACTTTAAGGGCCTAGCAAAAATATTTATGAGTTTGTTAGATGGGGATGATTTATTTTATAAAGTTGAGCACAAACCAAAAAATAGAATTATCAATAATTGGGATGAATTAGTAGATGAAATTTTTAAAAGAAGCCAACTTTAATAATTTTGATAAAAATATATTTTTCTTATTTAATATAATTTTGCTTATACTACCATTACTTTTTTTTAATCCATTTGCATACACAAATTATTTTTTCATTATAATTCTTTATGTGATTTGTATTTTAATACCTGTTTTTTTTCTTAATAAGTCTTTAAAAAAAAACCATTCTCTTGTGGATATTTCTTTCTGGGTCTATGTGTACATTTTTTTGGGCTTTGCAGGAATTATTCAATTGAATACCAACCAAATTCCATGGGTAAATACTTTTCCAATAAATGACATTTTCAAAGTTATTGGAATGATCTTTCTAGGTATTATGGGATTTATATATGGAAGATATCAAGGATTTTCTTTTCAAATACCAAGAAGGTTTATATCTGTTAGAAGAACTGATTTTCTTTTTTTAACTTCAATTTCACTTGTAATACTTTTGTTTTATTTGATTGGTTTTGAAAAAATAATTTTCCCAAGATTACTTTTTGATTTAGCGATTAAAGAAGCTAGTTATCTTGAAATGCTTTTGATAAGATTTTTAAAAGTTTCACTTTTCGTATGTTTGATTTCTTACCTGATTCAAATAAGAAATAATCAAATTTCATACCCACGATTAATATTCATTTCTTTTTTCATGTTTATTTATTTTAATCCAATTAGATCGGAAAGATTAAGTTTTTTAATGTTAGTTTCATTTTTAGCATTATATTTTTTCAATTTTAATAAGAAATTTTGGATGTCAAGTCTTTTGCTAGGTTTAGCTTTTATCTTTCCTTATTTAGACTACTTTCGAGAATCATTGACAGCTAATAGTTTTTCTAAAAAAACATCTTATGATGTAACTCAGCATTTTATTACTGGTGATTTTGATGCCCTATCTACCATTTATTTTAGTATAAAATATGTAAGTTTTAATGGATATTTATTTTTTAGTAATTTTTTTAATTCTTTGATTGTATACATACCAAGGAGTATATGGCCCGACAAGCCAATTTCAAGTTCTTTTTCTTTAACGGATGATAGTAATATTCAGTTTTCAAGCATCGCAACTAATTATTGGGCAGAGGGATACCTTGCTTTAGGCGGAATTGGTATATTCATATCCTTGTATTTTCTAGGTTTATCAATAAATAGTTTTTTAATTAAAAAAAATCAGAGTCACTTCAGTGAGATTATTTACATTTTTTTCATACCGTACATGATATATTTTTTAAGAGGTGATTTGTATTCGATATCTTTTAGATTGTTGCCCTTAATTGCTTTCGCATTTTTTGTTACGAAGAAGAAAAATTAGATATTTAATTTCTTTCTATTAAAAATTATAAAAATGATTATAAACAAAAATATATCAATAATAATAATTTCAAGAATACCAAGTTTTATTGCTTTAGGGTTATTGTATTTATCAGAAACAACAAAATTTAATTCTTCTTTTTTGAGTGAAAGTTTTTCGGTCTCTACTTGTTGAACCAACAATGCATAAACACTATTAGTTAATTCGACTTCACGCGATAATCTTAGATATTCAGTTTGAAGAAGAGGCGAGTCAAAACCTTTATTTTTTACTAAAAAATCTTTGAGAATATTTTCTTTATTCTCCAATTCTTTTTTTACTTCAATTTTTCTTGTGTCAATATACTTAATTCTAGCACTAGCACTATCTTTATAAGACTTATTTATAAAATTAATAAGATAATCATAGATATAATCTCTAACTTCTATAGATAGGTCAAGAGAGTCAAAATAGGTTGTTATAGTAATAAGGCCAGAAGTTCTACCAACATCTACTTTTATTAATTTTTCAAAATCCTTGGAATATTCATTTATCATTTCATCTTTACTTTTCTCAAAAAAAGATATTAGTTCTTTTGATTTGAAATATTTTAAAAGTGATTGATTATTAAGAGAAGTGTATTTATTTAAAAGTAATTCTTTTTTTAAGAATGAAGAATTAACTATATCTGGAACATATATAATAGGATCTGTTGTATTCATTCCTTGACCAATACCAAATTCTCCAACAAGACTCATAAGAGATGAATTATTTAAATCGTCTCCATACGATGGATACATGGATATAGAAGACTCAAATTTTTTATTTTGGAATATAAAAAGTAGAATAGACAATACTACAATTGTTGAAGCTAATTTAATTTCCTTATTCACTTTTTGTAAACATCAGATGCTGATTTGACATCAGCTCTTTTTTTAATTAATTCCTCAATACTTTTATCACCTTTTTGATCATCTGTTGGAGCAAAAAGTGCTTTAGCTCTTTCGTCAACATTTTTAGGTGGGTCAGTTAAATAATATATAGCCATACTTTTCCTAAACTCATTTTCTGGTGAATTAACAATATTATATAGTCCATGCCAACTATCCATTGTTGTATCAAAGAAAATTGCTCTATTAAAAATAGGAGGGACAATTTTTTCAATTTTTTGAGGTTTAGTACCATTATCAGTTGAACTCCAAAGCCCAAGCTCTCCTCCCCATTCTTCTTTCCAATTTTTATTTAAATAAACTATTAGATTGATTTTACGTTGTAAGGGTAACTTAGGATGCATTGAATAATCTAAATGAGGATTTAACTTCCCGCCATTATTTAGCATGTGCCATCCACCTCCATTTAAACCATTATCAGCATATAGTGGATCAATATTAGAAATTTTTGAAAGAAATTTAACGAATTCAGGAGAATTTAAATCACTAAAAACTGAATAGGTTGTAGGAGGAAAAATATTCCATAAGTTAGATACTTTTTTTATTTCTATGGGGTTATCATATTGGTGCCAAATTTGATCATTAAATTCTGGAAAATCATCTGAAAGATTTTCAGCCATTTGTTGATCAAAAAAATTATCAACTACACAATAATCAAACGGGAATGCACCTTTATAAGATTTAAATGCTTTTTCAAGATTTCCAATATTTATGTAATCAAGCATACTTTAATTTAAGTTACAATTAATCATTAAGTATATTTTTTTTAAAAAATATAGTTGGTAGAGTATTTATTTTTAATAGTTTTTTAACCTTAAAATAAAATGTTAGATGTATTAAATTTGTAATACAAACTATATTAACTGCCATGCCCCAATATCCAAATTTAATTGTTAATATTGTTCCTACAATAAATGATAGAATCAAATAAAATAAATTAATTTTGAGGTGGGTTTTTTCGTGTTTTATCATTAATAAAATCATTCCATTTGGTCCTAAAAAACATAAACTCAAAAAGCTCAAGCATAATATTTTTAATATATTGCTACCTTGGGCGTAAAATTCCCCAAAAAAAGTGCTTAACATAATCTCACCAAAAAAGAAAAGTATTAATATAATAATTGACGAGGTCAAAAGTCTTTTTGCAGATATATCTCTAACATAACTCTCGAGATTATTAATTTCTCCTTTTTGATAAAGTCTAGCCATTTCATTTGGAATGATAGTATCAAAAATTGAAATTGGAATCATAATTAAATAGGCTAATCTAATTATTGGTGTATAAATAGATAAATCTTCAGCAGTACCAAAAAAATGTAAAATCCAAATATCATGATCTGTTCTAACCATTATTAAAAGAGATGATAGCATAATAATGATACTTGATTTAAAAAATGAGCTAAAATTTTCTGTTAATGTAAAAAAATTATTGATGTTTGGTATTTTAAAGCTTTTATAAAATGAAAATATGAATATTGATATAAACGACGAAAGCGCAATTATTGAAAAAATAAATTCTAAGCTTATTGTTTTATTACCAGATATTAAAAGAATAATGAAAAAAAATAACCAAAATACAATACCACCATTAGATTTGATACCATTGAATAAAACAAATAAACTAAACTTTTTTAATGACCTCGATATGTCAGAAATTATTCTTTGAAAAGAGGTAAGTATTATTGATAAAGCTACCCAAAATACCAAATAGTTATTATCTATGTTGTTGTCAAAAAAAAATATAAATAAAGATAACAATATAGCAAAAACTAATAATGAAATGGCATAGGTATGAATTACATTCTTAAAATGATTAGCTAAATTTTTCATTTCTAAATTAAATTTCGAAGATGATAAGTGCTGACCAAAAGCTAAAAATATCGAGGCGCTTGGTATTATACTCAATATAAAACTAAATGATGCAAACTCGTTAATTGACAAATTCTTAGCTGCAAAACTTATGAGTAAAAAAATCGATAATGAGGAAATGATTCTGCCAAAAAAGGCCCAAAAAACGTTGCTTTGGAAAACTAATTTCATTGTTATTAATTTATGTAATAAATAGTATTTTACAATTTAAATTAATCTATATTAAGGGCCCATAGCTCAATTGGTTAGAGCAACGGACTCATAATCCGCAGGTTCGGGGTTCAAGTCCCTGTGGGCCCAC